>ERZ781272.24-NODE-24-length-259700-cov-7.974192_pt1 | contig 259700 bp, 249 predicted proteins | sample MGYA00375850_ERZ781272 | MGnify/ENA primary metagenome ERZ781272 (study PRJEB29790, sample SAMN06051246) | human gut metagenome | host: Homo sapiens | place: USA: Cincinnati, Ohio | collected 2013-06-21 | study: EMG produced TPA metagenomics assembly of the Gut...
TTCTGTTATCTTAGCTAAAATATTCATCCTGTTCCTCTCCTACAAATTCAAATTTATCTTTCTTTCATTTGTTTCCTTAGTCGCTCATTCTCAGATTTGAGATCTTCATAATCGACTAACTGCATAATAAGTTTCTTTTTATCATCCACTAACTTTTTGACCTGACCACGGAACCTAGCAATCCCTTATATTTACTGGTATTATTTAACTTGCTATACATTAACAACTAAAGATAACATTTTTCATTTTTCCTTTTCTTCTTACTGTTTCATTAAACATAACAACTGCCTCATCAAATGAGTATATTGTATTTAGATCCCTATACCTTTATTAAATGTAATCATAATATTCTCCTTTATTTGTTTACTAATTATACCATCTAGATAGTGAAAAAAATAGTTGTAGTTTGAAATTAGTTGAAATTACATGGCAAAATTAAGATATTATAATGCAAATTATAAGAAAAGGTATTCTATATAGTGGATATTAGATATATAAAACAACCGACTGGATATTTATGTGGACAATCATGTGTAGCTATGCTTGCCAATGTATCTGTAGATGAAGTTGTTATTCTTATAAATAATGATAAAGGAACATCAAAAAAAGAAATAGCAGATGCATTAACGCACTATAGTATACAACATACTAGAACCATGACAAAAGCAGATAACACAACCCCCTGCCAGACGTTGAGTAATTAAATAAAAAAGTCTTTCGTCCTCAGCAATTTGCCAAGGAGACGAAAGACTTTCTCTATAAGAAGTAAAATATCACTCAATTATTAAATATGCAAATTTACAATCGTTGCTTTTGGCCTTGACATAGATTCAATTGAATACTTAATGCCTTGCGTTCCCATACCAGATGATTTAACACCTAAGAATGGGAAGTGATCAGGACCACGCTCTGTTTTGTTATTGATTTGAACAGTACCTACATCTAAACTATCTGCTATATAGAAGGCATCATTAATATTCTGTGTAAATACAGAACTTTGTAGACCATATTCAGACGCATTTGCAATCTCAATTGCTTCTTCTTTGGTAGCAACACGAATAACTGGTACAACAGGGCCAAAAGGCTCTTCCCATGCTAATCTCATATCTCTAGTAACATGATCAAATAGTGTTGGCTCAATAAGGTTACCTTCTCTATTGCCACCAAGCACTAGGGAAGCTCCCTTATCTTGTGCATCTGCAATAAGTTCCATAACAAAATCTGCTGCCTTGCTACTAATTAGTGGAACAACATCTAATTGATCGTGCTCTAATGGACTTCCTACTTTAAGCTTACTTATTTTTTCTTTTAGTTTTGCTATAAGTTCGTCAGCAACACTTTCCATTACTATAATTCTCTTTACAGCGGTACATCTTTGACCAGAATAAGAATAAGCACCACCGACTATTTGAGTAGCAGTCATCTCTAAATCGGCATCCTCTAAAACAATCGCAGCATCTTTACCACCTAATTCCAAAAGTAATGGTACCATCTTCGTTATACTAGAAATTCTTTGCCCAACTTCTGTACTACCTGTAAAGTTAATGAAATTGATATCCTTATGGGTCGTTATGTAATCACCAATTTCGCTTCCCTTTCCAGTAACTGTGTTTAAAACGCCGTCAGGTACCCCTGCCATTTGGAAAATACGAGCTAGATATAATCCGCTTAAACTACCTTGAGTCGCAGGCTTTAGTACAACGCTATTACCGATAATAAGCGCTGGTGCAATTTTAGATGCTGCTAAGTTAACTGGATAATTGAATGGTGAGATTGCAAGAATTACACCTAGAGGTTCTCTTTTAACAACGGATACTTTATTATTTTTAAATCCTGGGAAGCTATCTCCTGGTATACTTTCTCCTGAAACACTCTTTCCGCTATCTGCAGAGAATCTAATAAAATCTGCAGTTCTTGAAACTTCCGAGCGAGCACTTTTAATATCTTTTCCGATTTCTAGCATCAATAACTTTGCTAATTCATCTGTATGCTCAATTAGAAGATCTACTGCCTTATATAATATGTCAGCTCTTTCATTAACGGAAATATGTTTCCAGTGTTTTTGAGCCTCTTTGGCAGAAGCAATTGTTTTATCTACTTCAGAAGGTGTCATTGCTGGGACACTTCCTACTAAACTTTGATCAAGCGGTGAGTAAATATCAATAAACTTGTTACTCTCACTTGCTACCCAAACTCCATTATTTAAATTTTTGTATTTGTTCTCTGAATCTTTTATTTGTTCAAACATACTATCCCTCCTGCTGGAATGTAATTAATTATATACCGATATAATTTGGTTCCACTTGCATAATACTACTAAGTCTATAATAACACAATAGTGAGTTAATGGTAATTTGTGCTACAAATTACATGTTATACCATATGTATAATTATGTTTCTATTCAGTAATTAAGTACACATACAAGTATTCATACACCTCTTTTTACAATTGAAGCTGCTTCGCTGTAATCGTTTTTATGAACATATATTTTATATTCATATTCGTTTGAAAGATTTTCTCCAAAACTCCCCATTCTTGCTCTTGTACCTGCTGCACAAGGGGAGGGGCTACTGCGATTAACTACTTTAACTATATACTTTATATTATTAGCGACTAATAAGCTACGTATCTTTGCCTGCTTTTCGAGATCGAACGTTATAATTAATTCTTTCCTGTTAAATATAGTAATCACTTACATATCCTCCTCATGTAACAATTATGTATATAACTATTTATTAAGACTTCTAAAATATATGATATTTCTGTCTGGATCATAAAAACTCATATTAATTGCACCCCACGGGCGAGATGTTGGCTTCTCTATAATATCCACGCCTAATTTAACTAGTTTATCATATTCTTTATTGATATCATCCACTGTAAATGCAAGACATATATTTTGATTAATATTGTTTTTTAAAGAACCATCATTGTAAACAGTTAGCATTGTTTCTTCTGCTATAAGGGTTTGATGAATACTGTCATTGCTTTCGTTACCAGTTTCTAATAAAGTTTTATAAAAATTCGCAAGTCTAATTACATTGTTGGTTAATAGGCTTACTTCACCAATTCGCATCATCACACCTCCATTTATTTCATTTTAACCCAAATAATTACAAACTTCAATATATAAATAGTCTCTAGGTCTAGCCCTTATGTAAAAGACCCGACCGAAAAAAACTAGGTCGAGGCTTAAACTCCTTACTTTAAGCCTCAAACTGACTGTTATACAGATCAGCATAGAAACCTGCTTTTTCAATTAACTCATCATGTGTTCCACTTTCTATGATATCGCCATCCTTCATTACAATGACCTACTGATAGATTTACTTGGTCGTTTAAAAATAGTTGCAACGAGTGTTCCTATAAGGATACTTGCAATACCAAAGGCTATTGAAGGAAACAAAATGTCCTCCCAGGATAAGATAATAATTTATATAGAAGTTGAAACTCTTTTTGTGGTAGAGTTTGAATCTCATTCTCTCTTGTTACACTCATGGAATCATAGTCAAGTACAATGCTTCCTAACGTGATTTTACGCTCGTTTGTTATCTTTACACGACGCAGAAATTCCTTAAAACAAGAAAGGAGATACTTTTATATAAAAGTATCTCCTTTAATATGTACTGTAATAGTTAGTTACATTTCCACTAAATTATTATATTTCCAAAATTGTTAATAAACTTTCTATTTTATCATCTCAGTTCAAACGGCATTTCACAAGAATATATTTCACTAAAAAATCCCTTATATGGTATGTCGTCCTCTATACACTTGATCAAATACAATAAATCTTCCTCACATTCAAGTTCTTCACCATTACGCTTCATTATCTCAAATTCATCTATAATATTTTCCATAATAGTTGCATTAATAAATATAGGTAAATTATTTAACATTGAAGTGTCTAAATTAGTTTCAGATTTGTATCCTGCGAGCACTGTTTCAAAATAATCCTCCATAAATTTCATTCGCTTAGTGGTATCCTGCTCAAACTGAATCCAACCAACTCCATGTGTCCATAGATCGGCAAGGTCATACATGTAAAACCCAAAGCAAGAATTATCAAAATCATATACTGTAATTTCTCCATTATCAAAATCAATAGAATAATTACCATCGTTAAAATCACAATGAATCATTCCAAAAATGTCTTTGATTTTATCAATGTCTTTGAATATCTTAATAAGTTCTTGAAATTTCTTTTTGAGTAAAGTAAATTCGTGAGGTATTAGTTGTTCAATATACTTTTCATTATATCTGTCAAAAAAGCAGTAGCGACTATGGCTAGGAGTATATTCTTTTGACAACTGATGGATTTTACCTAAGGTCTTACCACAATTATAGTAATATTCAGATATGGGTACGTCTTTTCTATATTGATAATTATTTTCTACAAGCATTTTACCTTTAGCTTTTTCAAATAAACTAATATAGTATATCTCTCCGTTATAAACGAGTTTTTCCAACAAATTACCATTTTTAGAGTTAATCACATTTGAAACGCTTCCACCATTCTCATAAAGAAATCGTACATATTCAACTTCACCTAGATAATCTTCCTGCGTTCTGTCGTTAAGGTAAGAAATTCTTAGTATTAAGGGATTTAATCCAGCCTTTTCACAAGTGTAAACTAGATTGCGCCCTCCATAATGGGAAGCTATCAGTTTGATTTCATATCCGTCCAAACCATATAATTTTGAGATAGTGGGTAATAAACATTCTTCGCCGATTTTGGCAATTTCATTATAATCCATGTTTCCTCCTTGTTGTTAGGAGGGTTAAAGTATAGTAGCCCTCCTAATTGTATTAAAATTAATAGCTACAGTCATTTTCATAAAAAACATCCTTTCGAATTAAATATGTTAATCTGTTACATGTAAAATTTATCATATTTACATATGAAACACAAGCGCAAAACGAATAAAGGATAACCATCAAATCATTTACTTAATCTAAGTTATAATATTTAATGGTTATCTTTCTATGCTATTACGTATAAAAATAATAATGCATGGTGAATGGGCTATGAATTGTCACCTCACAAAGTATTAAGTAATCTCATCTTTATGATCAAACATCCGTATTTCTCTTCCTTTTCTTTAGGCCACCAATTTTCGTAAGTGTCAAGAATCGCCTGATCAATGTTATCATAATAATCACTTAAATCTTGATCAAAAAAATCCTCATAGCAGCTGCGCCAATCCTCCCTATTGTATGTATTATTAATGCTCATTTATCATTTGTTCTCTCAGTCAATAGCTCTAGATTATCAAGTAGTTTTGTAGATGTATTTAACTCTCCTATTTCGCTTTCCTGAAAGTCTCCGTGACAGTCAGAAACTGAGGTTATAATCATGTTGTTATCCTTTAGATAATCTACTAACTAATTCTATATTTGTTTGTTCTAATAGTTCAGCGTTATGATTAACGAATTGCGTAAAGTTATTGTCATATAAGTCGATATTATAAGCTAATATATGTACATTTGAGCCGCAATAAATGGCATCTAATTCAACACCAGGTATACAAGTGAATCCTTTCGGTTTGTCGATTCTCATGAGCTTTGTGGTGATAGTGTCCCATCGGAATAGTAAGAATGTATATGTAAGTCTGCATATCCAGTAATCATAATACTTCCCCCTCGTCATATGTTATTCTCCCTCATAATAATCAAGTGCTGAATCATTTTTATAAAAGTCAGCACTTTTATTATGTTTTATAATACCTATTTTATCTGAATCAGGGTAATGAATTATATCAGGTGAATTTGTCGTGTCAACATCAAGATATTTAAGCATACTATCCTTAGAAGTATTTGTAATCTTATGTACACCATGTTCCCCAGGTGGGCAAACAATCGTATCGCCAGCTTTTAGTTCTATCAAGCCATCTTGTGTTATAAGGACACCAGTACCTTCTATTATGTAAAATACTTCTGTATTTTCTTCATGATAATGATATGGATAATTGCTTTTCATTGGTGGAATCTCGTAGAATGCTACATAGCATTGATTATAATCAGATCTTGGCGTAACTTCTTTCTTGTAGTATTCATAAGGGTCATGAATATGCTTATGTGTAGGAGTAATATCATTTTCATTTATAATTGTAATTTTACCGTTCACATTAATTAACCTCCGTAAATCATATATATTATTTAACAAATTAATTTCAATGTCCTACTTTATCCATCTTCATTTTGAAAGTAACGAACTCTTTATACCCAGAATAAATTTCAATTGGAATATAGATAAGCGTACATATTAATATTGTAAAAAATGGATTAGCTGACTTACTAAGTATAATAGCTACTATATAAAAAACTATTAAATAACTTACTCGATATCGTATAAGCCGGTAATATTTCCAAGGAATAAAAATCTCCTTTTTTTCTAGGAGGCTAGAGATACTAATCCATAGTATCAAAGCTAAAGATATTTGCATGGTAAATAAGTAAGCATTCATTTGAAAAGTTTCCATTAACAAACCTAAGATAGGAATAGAAAGAACGATAAATGATAAGAATATTCCTTGATAAAACAACTGCTTTTTGAAGGTTTTCTCATTATAAATTCGCGAAATATCCTTATAGTCCTGTAAATCCATAGCAAAACTCCTTTCTCAAATCTATATTATTATCGTGGTTGTGCAAATCCCATTCTACATAGCGACCAGTTTAAGGTTGTAGTTACAATCTCATCTGCAATCCCCCATAGATTATCAACGATTCTTAATTCTACATTACGTTCAAACAAAGCAGCGAACAAATCGTCAACCTTATGTTTTGCTATTGGTTTTTGCATTGATGTTGCAACATAATATCCAGCAATAGAATCTTGAAGTTCAAATTCCGATGGACCAAATTCATATAGGTATAATGTCGTTTCCTTCATGGGTACAAACCATTTATTCATAATAATTAGGGTATGAGATTTCGTCGGCGAAGAAAAATACTTCTCAATATCATGAGAAGTCGTGTTTTCACCAATATGATAAGCGATTCTTGGGCAGTTTCTAGGAGTTAGAAAATTGGGTAATCGTAATTCATCAATAGCCCATACTAATTTGATTTCTTTATCTAAATCATCACGGCTGTGTTTTCTAGGTTCAAATAGTTGAATATCAGGTTCTTCACTTACATGAAATAATCGCATAATCCCCTCCCAAAATAATATTACAACTATTCTATCCTAAAAACCATTATATTACAATACACACTGACAAATGCCATGGCAAAAACGGAATCACTTAGCCTACATCACTCTGCATCTTTCTTTTAAAGATCAACACTGCTAAAAGATATATAAAAACTGCGTAAGCAATATTGACCAAACTAAAACTATAGTCATTCACACTACCAATAATCACTGCTGCAATGAAAGTAATTACGGATTGCAAGATTGCAATTATAATTATGGGATAGGTATATCCGATAATGAAGTCTTTCGGTTTAATAGGTGATGCGTATAGACGTATTAAGAACGCCGTGGATCGGTCTTTGGATACTTGCAGGCAAGTGAATAACATTACAAAGGTTAAACCGAATATAGTGATACCAGGTGCAAGGTTCTGATAATCTTCCAAAGTTCTTTCCTTGCAAGCACATCAAGGCCTAATGTTGGTTCATCAAGGAATAAAATTTTAGGTTCTAGTTTGATTATCCTGTTTCCCCCTCCAACTGTTTTCATTATAGTTATCAAATTACAAAAAGAAAACAGGATAGCGATATGTGGTCGTTTTCCTGTTATAAATGGTTAAATATTTATATATTGTTATCTAATCATAAATTGTTTTATCTTCGAAAGTAACGTATCATTAATTTGATAACGCACATCAAAACGTAGGTTGTTTTGGTTCATTAATACTCCTCTTGCATGACTAAAAGTGTTAAAACTATATTTTCCATGATAACTTCCTATTCCACTTTGTCCAACGCCACCAAATGGTAGGTTAGGATTATTAACATGCATCAGAACGTCATTGATACACATACCACCTGATAATATATTTCTAGAGTAGTATACAATATCCTGTTTTGAATTGGTAAATACGTATAATGCCAGAGGATTTTTACATATCTCATGTGAAATTGCTACGGCATCTTTCGCACTTTTGAAAGTTAATATAGGTAATATCGGTCCGAAGATTTCCTCTTTCATGAGTTCACTGTCTTTAGTAGAAGATAAAATCGTAAGGCCTAAAGTCTGCTCCACTTCGATCTTTTGTTGGTACAAGAAATTGTCTTCTTCTCCTTCAAGTAAATGAAGCAAACGATTATAATGACTTGGTGATATAATTTTAGTAAATCGCTCCTTCTTAGAAACCATCTTTTTTGCTTCTCTAATTAGAACTTCAACAAACTTATCTTTGTTCTCTTCTCTAATTAAAACGTAATCGGGTGCGACACAGGTTTGGCCTGCATTAAAAAGTTTTCCCCATAGAATTCTCTTTGCTGCTACTGTAAAATCGGAACTATTTTCAACGATACAAGGAGATTTTCCACCTAATTCAAGCGTATGAGGAATCAATTTCTCGGCGCAAGATTTCATAATTATTTTCCCAACCTTGGTACTACCGGTGAAGAATACATAATCAATATTAGAATTAAGAATAGCGGTTGTTTCTTCTACTCCACCTTCTACTGCTAGCATAAACTCTTGTAAAGGCTGAAATATATCAAAGAGGAGTTTTGATATATTAGTTGAAAGTTCGCTCGGTTTTAGAATCACTTTATTCCCTGCGGCAATTGCACCAGCAACCGGGATCAATCCAAGTTGAAATGGATAATTCCATGGACTAATAACAGCTACGGTTCCATAAGGTCTTTTTTCTACGTAATTCTTTGATCCTAATGTAGCGATATTTCCTTTGGCCCTGTGCGGTTTCATTAGATCTTTTAAATGCTTTAAGAAATAATGAACCTCTTTATAAAAAGGATAGACTTCAGTCATTAGTGTTTCATAATCACTTCTAGTTAAATCTTCATTAATTGCAGCAAGAATATCTGCTTCATGATTTTCCACTATACGCTTCAATTCTTGTAAACGTGAAATTCTTTCTGAATACGCAGATGGCTTGAATGATTTTGTGAAGTTTTCTAATTGTTTCATAATTTGTACCTCATTCTATTATTATTGATTTGTTTAAAGCGTTTCAAGTGTAACTACAACCTTCTCTTATACTTCTTTTCTCTTTTGTCATTCTGAGATGACATTCGAAATATAAGTAAAAGGTATTATCGTATCCGGATCGATTCCAATTTCATGCAGTTTGTATATAGAGTCTTGTTGTGATTTCTCATCTGCATAACCCGGTATGATAGGTACTTTAATGGCGTATCTATGAATTGGAATCCGTTGTTTTATTAACTCTAAGTTTGTTAAGACTTGATGATTATTTCTTCCAGTATATTCTCTATACATTTGTGAAAAGTGGTTCCCCTCCACCGAAAGTGATTCCTCCATTGGTATATAGAAAGTAACTATGATCAATAGAAAGCTGATCAATCAAATCTTCTTCTCTTACGGTCTTTATCAAATCATTCCGTTGTAATAGTTCATTATTTATACAGTATGTGCAAGATAACGGGCAACCTGGTAGTGATACTAAAGAAGTAATACCAACGCCGTCTATATTAATACGATGTCGATTAATCCATAGGATATTCATAGTTTCACCTAATTTCCGAAGTTTTCTGCAGGAGTGCTAGCATTTGTTTCACTTTCTTGGTTGATCAGATGTGTATGCTCCTCATCTTCCCCAGTCCACACTACATCGCCAGTTAACTCGCTATTATAATTATAGTCTTCCTCTGCGACTGCCTCTCCACCTAGTTCTATGTTATCATTACTATTTGGAGTACAAGAGGTCACAGTTAATGTAGTAACTACAAGTAAGCCAGCTACCATAGTTTTTTTCTTCCAAAGATATTATAACTTTTGATATCTACATGATTTTACCATAAAATGCTACAGATTATCAATAGAATCAAGACGCACACGAGAACTTGCCTAAGATATCTTCATAGCTTTCAACCGAGTTTACAAACTAAAAAACAGTATAAAATCTTAAGATTTCATACTGTTTCAAGAATAAGCTAATTATATTTCAAAATCAATTGCTGCTCTTTCAATTCGAATACTCTTACATAATTCAGATACTTCTACATGGCGTGGGTCAACTTTATATGTATTCAAGTCCTCAAGCGATTCAAAGTCAGATATTAAGCAAGCATCAAAATCATTATGATTATTAATACTATCCTTTACTTCCATATACTTAATCTCTGGAATTACTCCATACAAAGATTTTAAACCTTCTAAGAATTTCTTCTTGTTTTCATCTTCATTTTCTTTGAATTTCCACATAACAATATGTCTAATCATTGGTTACCTCCTAATTGTCCTGTACAAATGTGTTAAGTAGAATTATAGAGTATTATTATAGATTTTACAACAAAAAAGAAACAGAATAGAATCGTATGACTCTATACTGTTTCTCTGAATATATGCTTTTACAAATTATCACTATAAGATAATCTTTTAAGTTTTTTCAGTGCTGCCATCAATGGTTTATATAGAACCATTGCAAGAACAAAATTACTGATACAGTGAATGATATCCAATGGGATTCCTGATATCCACCAGGCAAATGCAGTTCTAACACCACCAATTATTAGATATAAGATGGAACAAAGAGCTCCAAACCCCAAACCAAATATACCAGACACAATACTCCAAAACCAAACGGAATCTTGCTTACGAAACATGTAGGTTATTATAGCTAGTAGGGGCCATATATAGAGATACATAATAGACCATGTTCCCATTCCCCAGATAAAGGTCTCTATACAAATGAATATTATGATTGAATAGAATACTTTAAATCCAAAAGTTAAAGTAAAAACGATTATTAATAAGGATACAATCTCAACATTAGGTAAGAAGGCTAATGCCATCTTAGCGGCTGTCAATGTGGCTGTCATAATACCTATAAGTGCAATATCTTTCACTGATAATTTGCGTTTATTATCTACCTTATTGTGCTTCATATGATATCTCGAAAGAATCTCCGTCGTAAACTGGTTGTGTTTCTATACCGTTATTACATAACTCGCCATTAACAGAGAAGGACCAAAATGCACCATTAGCATCATAATCAGCTGTCACACCATTAATTGTTTTTACAAACAATCCGTATTCGGATTCATCACCTTCAATAGTTAAACCTTCAATTTCCTCTAAGGCATCTCGTAAGAATTCAGCATCCGTTTTATTCTCATAAGTCGTGTTATTTCCCTTGTCATCAATTACAGTAACAGTGATTGATTTTGATCCTTGAACTGGCTTTGGTGAAAATGTTTTATAGGCGAATATTGCCCCTACAACCAATACCACTAAGATGGCAATACCAAGTATAATTTTCTTACCACTTAATTTGTTTTTTTCTTGTTTCATATGTTCTCTCCTTTTCTAATAAAAAAATCCTTCTAATACAGGAAGGTTTACCTGAGTAAAAGGATACGTAGAGAAAGGCATATGTAGAGTGCAATTTCATAAACGTACAACCAGTTACTCGTGGTTAGGCAAAGCCTTTGTACCAATCATGGCAGGTCTCCTGACTTACAGATCATAGAATGTAACCATCTTCCCAGTTTCCCAGTGATTTTACGTTATACACGTTGGTTACAAACTCCCTGATTACAGTGACGAGTTCGTACAGGATTCACACCTGTTTCCCTTTTCACCAAATAAATTAACTTTATTTGACACCTATGACATAATATAGAATTTACTAATTTATTATATCGTATATATATGCTTATAGCAAGGTTTGAAACAATATTCCTTAAAATTGTTATTCCCCTATATATAAATAAATATACAGACTTTTATTTTAAAATTATATTTGTATTTTTTTGTTTATGCTACTCGATGTCCGTAATGACTTCTTAGTCATAATGACTAATTGGTCACTATGACGTATTGGTCATATTGACTTACTGGTCACAATGACTTAATAGTCATAATGACTTTTGGTTCACGATGAATAGAATTTCATAACCACTAGTTGGTAATATAAATAACATTAGATTGTAGCTTCTTTCATTTCGTTGTCTTCAAATATGTATTTTCTGTCGCAAATCCTGCAGATCTTATCTTTATGTGTAACGATAATTACTGTCTTTCCTTTGAGATTTGTATCAATTAGTTCGATCATCTTAGTTTCTGTAGCATCATCTACATTGCTTGATGGTTCATCAAGTAGATAAATTTCTTTATTAATCAAAATTCCACGCACTACATTCAAGCGTTGTCGTTGTCCTGTAGATACGAATACGCCACGCTCTCCAAGTAAAGTATCAAACCCCTTTTCTTGTTTGGATAACCAATCTGACATACCAACGGCATCAAGCATCTCATATAGTTGTTCATCTGTTATTGCTTGGTTACCAAATGATAGATTGTCTCGTAAGGATAAGTCTAACATCTCAGTGTCTTGTGCGATATATACGGCATCTATGTTCTTGTCTAGTGGTTTACCATCAAGAAATAACGTGTCTTTCGTTTCAATAATACCTGATAGGATCTTAAGCAAAGTCGTTTTCCCTTGGCCACTTTCTCCCGTAATACAGATTCGCTCTCCTTTGTATATATGGAATTCTGGAATTATAATTGTAAGGGCTTCCTTACTTGTATTATATTGGTACTCTAAGTTATGTACTGCAATCTCATGAAAATCGTTATTTATAGAGGTGGAAGTATAAATCTTTGACTGTTCACTTGTAATAGAATCCATTTCTCTTTGTGATGCACAGAAGATGTTATAATCTCTTATAAATCCAGATATACTTCTATTATTGAATACTAACTGAATAGTTATCAAGGACAAATATGACATGAATTCAACAATTGGAAATGATGGATTTTTCTTATATATCGCAAGGGCTACGAACATGCAAATTGGACATAATAGATAATTAACCGTTTTGTATAATGTGAATCCAAGTTCATTACCAGCAATATATTGTTTCGTTGCTTGGAGGTTTTCTTGCTGAACTTTGCGTGATTTCTGATTAATGAAATCTAAACCGCGCAACTTCTGAACGGTTGAGATATTGTTAATACCATCCATGAATATTCTTGTTTGCTCTCCTCTTACTACCGTCATCCTTTTTAACGGTGAGGCAATGAGCTTTGAACAAATTAAACGTATTGCTATTGATAACAATGATAATGTTAGAATTATGATGGAAAACCATAGAGAGTAATTTGATATATATATCATCAGATACAGTATATAAATGATGCTAATTGTTGAAAGCATTAGACTGTATAATAAAGTACATTTCTTCTCGATCAATTGTGTTAATATCCCCGCGATATATCCAGTATTACCACGTTGTAAAGCCTCTGGCTTGGTGTAATACAATTTTTTATAATAATAATCATAACTAGAATTTCTTACATGTGCATGCATTACCCCATCCATGTAATCTAATATAAATTCAAGAGCTTCCCATAGCAGTATATATACAATGAAGAAGCAAGCTGCTTTAACGAACTCACTTCTAATCAAATGTACTGATGTAGTCTTTGATAGTGCAACTGTCATATACGAATTCATAAATGACCAAATTAGAGTCAATACGGCATTAGATATTAATAATTTCCTCGGGATTCCTAAAAATAGCTTTTTGAACATAGATATTCCTCCTACTCATGTTGTTAGGTATTCAATGGATAGAAACAAGTAACTTTACAGTAGCAATAGACTATTAATATATGCGCGCATCTATTGATTAAAATAAATAACAGACCGTTATAAATCTGCTCTTTAGAATGCAAAAAACCGATGTTCTGCTATCGCAAAACATCGGTCCTACTGTCCAATTAATTTTTAAATATATGGAAGGATTCATGTTTTTTGGTAGCAAAATAAATCGGTATGTATAATGACTCTACCGACTAACATAATAAGCATTTTATTTTTGCGCATACTGAATTTTGCTATCATAACATTACTTCCTTTCAAATATTTCTAACTATTATATCACACATATTGTCTGTGTCAACCATTTATTTCCATAGTTTTATAACAAGCAAAACTATTAACAACCAAAACAATAAAATAGGTATTGCATAATACCATTTCTTTGGTTTCCCATCTTCCCATAAGTTTTGGCTTCTTAATCGGCAACTTTCCAATATTTCATTTGGGATTAGTTTAATAGTGCATGCTATTAAAACCGGTAATATTATTACATCATCTAGGTACCCTAATATAGGAATGAAATCTGGTATTAAATCTATTGGAGATAATGCGTATATGACAGTAATTGCTGCGAATATTTTAGCAAGTATGGGTGTTTCTTTTTCCTTTAGTGCTAAAAAAATAACCGGTATATTAAATTTCAGTTCTTTAGCTTTTTTCTTAAGGTTCATTATAATCTCCTTATCAGGTATCATTAAGCCCTTAGCTTTGGAATTTCTCAATGAAAGCTTTGCAAACATCAGGATAATTAGTTATGGCACCTGCGATGCCCCAATCATGTAATTTTCTTAGGTCTCCCATATCATTAACAGTCCATGCATTAATCAGAATACCATGTTTCTTGCAGTTGTTTACAACTGTTGTCGTCAACTTTATAATATCAGGATGATAACATTCCATTCCGTTGCTTTTAGCATAGTATCCAGCATTGCCGATTTCACGCTCGGTTAATAATCCGCATGGGACTTCAGGTGCAAGTTGTTTGCATTTAGCCATTGATAGGTGATTAAAGGATGAAAACATCACTTTATCTAGCATTTCATATGACTTAAGTAAATCAATCACCTTTTGTTCTAGATTTGTATAATAGAACTTGCTATTCTTTAATTCTATGTTTGTTGTAACATTCGTGGTCTTAACCCATGCAAGGTATTCTTCGAAGCTTGGAATGGGAAGAAAATCAAATTCTTTCTTCTGGAGTTCTGCAGCGTTGAATTTTTGTAGCTCTTCAAATGTATATTTTCGAACAAGTCCCTCCCCATCGGTTGTACGTTTTATACTTTCATCATGAATTATTACAAGTACATTGTCCTTTGTTAATTGAACATCTAATTCTATTTCATCACATCCAGCTTCTACAGCTTTTTGAAAACTTAACATTGTATTCTCTGGATAAAGGCCACTGTAACCTCTATGTGCAATTATTTTCATAGTCTTGAGTCCCTTCTTATTGTCTATTCGTTAGTGTACACTCTGTGAATCTAATAATGCTCTAGAGCTTCGTTCTTTCGCTAACTTATCGGGTGAAATCAAATGCTCACTTCGTTCGCGCTTGATTCCCTTCCGATAAGTTACATTATAAACGGTCGTGATATGCTATTCAAGTTTTAACGTTTTTTATATATAGAATTTAAGTTTGAAATTGGTTTAAATATACATTCCTTTTATAAAGCTCTATTTCCTATTTATTTTAAATTTTAATATATAGGCATACAATATGTCGTATTTCATAAAAAAACGTCTCAAAATCGTTTATAAAGTGTGGGATATCATTCCAAATTGTTCTTTTTATTGGTATGCGCATAACTTCTCTGTAAAATACTATGTAAACAAAAAAATATTACGTTAAATTGTTATTTAACGAAATATTTTGATAATAGTTCAAGTTCACACTAATCCTTTTTTATTTTATTATCCAATTCCTATAATGCTACCTTATTACTATCATATCCATTGATATTAATTCATTCCCTATTATATGTAATATAGCTATAAGGAATCTCCCATCAAATCTTTATCTCTACTAGTTCACGTTACTAAATCTGTTCTATACAAGCTTGACTAATCTTGTATATTTCCCCATAAAAATTTGTGCTTTTAATTGAAAAAACAATCATACTATCATCACACAGACCATAAATCACATATTTCTTTGATAACTCTAGTACTTCCTCTGAAACAGCATCTTTTACAAAGTGTGGTTCAACAGAAATGTTGACGCAACCTAGCCCATTATATATTTCTTGCTTATAATGCCCACAGGATAATGTACATATAGATATTTCAGCTAGATTAATGGAACCTGCACTCATTCCAATAACAACACCTGTATGGTCTTTTATTATTTTGTCTAATTCATATTGTTTTAAATAGTTATATTGTGCCTGGGTATCGCCACCAGATAACCAAACGACGTCTGCTTCTTCTACTGCTTTTTGCGCTTCGTCCACGTTCATTCGCCCATCAACTACATAAGCATATTCAAAATTAATTCCTTTTTCACTAAACATATTTAGAAAAAGTGAAAAATACTTATCTGTTGTCTCATGTATCTTTTCAAATTCAGAGGCAACAAAAGCAAATCGCTCTCTCTTTGTTATTAATTTTTGAAACTGTTCTGCTACTTCATCATTTAACCCATTTGGAAACATGCTAGTTAGTATATATGTACTCATTTTTTATCCTCACTTTCGAATTGATAATTAAAGACTAGTAAGTTAAAGTGTTAATAACCTACTTTATTGCGTTACGTATACAAAAAATTAATAATTATATAAATAAATATTAGCATAATAGTATATCAAATTCCAGAAATAGCTAAATAACATTAATAATAGTCTTTAAATACCTTGCATTGTTAAGAACAAAAACCCTTCATCCATTTTTATTGAATACGGATAAAGGGTTTCATTATATTCTTTATTCTTGACTATGATTCTACATCTGATAATTTCTTCATAATTCGTATAAATACAGGATCCTCTCTTAAAAAATCTAACTCTGCATCATTTTCAAATGACTTCCTCATCATATCCCTCATTGTACTAAAACCATTACCTTGTTTGAATTTCATATGAGGATATAACTTTGAGTGACTAATGCAATTTAAATCATTTATGCCAGAAATCATATCTGCTAAAAGCCTTAAACTTTCATCTTTGTTTTTCTGATCTAGTGCTATCATAAATTCTGGAGTACTAGCAATGTATTGACCTAATTCAAAATTCTCTGCAACATTACGAGCAAGTCTAGCATAGATCAGTGCATCTTCATACTCTTTTTCATTACACTTTAACTGGATAATTTGCATCAGACTCCCAATAAGGCCATTTGTATTCTGATAAACCATTTCCTCGTGTATCTTATAAGCTTCATTGTACTTTTCCTGTTTACTGTATAGACTTGCTTGGGTCATTCTCTTATCAAATCCTATTGGAGGAATTTGATCAAGTAACTTTTGTGCTTCTTCATACTCACCATTAATCATATAATCCTGACATAGTGATGCGGTCGCCATGTTTGATAATTCCTTATCTTCACCAAAAGCAACAACCTCAAACCAAGCTGTAATCTGCTTTTTGTATTTCTCTTTATCTGCAATGTCTTGCATTAACAAGTAAGCATTCAAAAGCTGTGCAGTAAATAGAATTAATTTATCGCAGTTCGGATACTCTTTGATCAGATTGGATACCTTCTCAAATGTTTTTTCAAATCCTAGTGTTGATATCTCTACAGAAATATCACGAACAATTTTATCAATCTCCAAGTCGCTAAGTTCCTCATGAAAAGAAAGTAGTGTATCTATATCTGTTTTTAAAATCCTTGCCAAAGGTGCTAATAAAGTAATATCAGGATATGACACCCCATTCTCCCACTTATTAACGGCAGGCGCAGTCACGCCTAGATAATTAGCCACTTGTTCTTGCGTTAGATGTTGTTCTTTTCTATACATACGGATTAATTCGTTAATTTTCATTCATATATCTCCAATTTTTTATACTTACAAATGCCTTTGCTACTTATAGAATAGCAAAGGCTCGATATGTAAACAAGTGAATCGTTGTTAATTTACGTTCACAAAATATTACTGTTGGTTACAAAATGCATGCTCCAAGTAATCCATTGATATGTTCATTTTCCGTAGGGAATACTTTTCTATTTATAGATGAAATATGATCCAACACGATAATCTGCTTCCCAATATTCAAAGTAAAATTCTCAACATTACGAACAGTCTCTTCTTTACTACCATCAACACCAGTAATAACATCTAAAGCTTCTGAAGATTTAGGCTAATACTGCGGTTATCCCATTAGTACATATTGGTGAAGTCACCATAGAAGATCTACACGTAATTGTAGTAGAGGATGAGCAATTAGATTTTGGTGAAGATGATAATGGAAATCAAATAATAATTAATGGTTTCTTAGGTTGGGATGTAATTCAACACTTTAAGTGGCGGTATAACAAAATAGAGAACTGGATCACTATGAGCAAACCAATCAAAGAACAGGTACCTTCTAATATGGAAGACTGGGACAATATGCCGATAATCCGTACATTAATTAATGGTAAAGAAGATTTATTTGGTTTTGATACGGGTAACACAGAAAGTATTCTCGGTGATCGTATATATAATATTTATGCTCCTATTAGTATCAAATATATAGTGCTTTGTCTATTGATATTAGACTACACTAATAATACACATAATTCTACTTTATGTAAACCATAATCTTCCTTATAGTACTCTGTTTTCACATTTTCATGTTTCAAATTTTTCATGTTTAGACATCGTTTTTGTCAAAACTTTCACTACAAGACAGGGATACATATACTGAACATTTGAAATTAAAAAATAGTAGAACCTACGTTTGGTTTCTGTTATAATAATATTAACAAGAAGTTGACATGAGTTATAGATACTAAGGAGAAACAATTGATTTACGATATATTTAATACTAAAAAAGATAATCTACCAGCTAGTGCCCAGAATTTTCTTCAGTATCTAGGTACAATTAGAGGAAAATCAAGTAATACCATTGAGGGTTATAAGAGTGATTTAACAATCTTCTTTCGGTTTTTATTATTATATAAACAGAAAGTTCCTGGCAATACCCCATTTGAAACAATTAACATTCGAGATATTGATAACACATTCATAGACTCTATTCAATTGAACGATTTATATGCGTTTCTTTTATTTGTTGAGAAATATCGAGATAACGGAACTTACGCTAGAGCAAGAAAAGTAGCAACATTAAAGTCTTACTATAACTATTTGTATGCAAAGGAAAAAGCAATATCTCACAACCCAGCACTTGAACTTGAATCTCCAAAGATTCAAAAGCGTCAACCCGTTCATCTTTCATTAGAACAAAGCCTTAGCTTGCTTGATTCACTTAATTCCAAAAAGAAAAATTACGTTAGAGATTACTGTATCTTGACTTTGTTTTTGAATTGTGGGCTTCGACTTTCTGAATTATGCAGTATACGAATATCAAAGATTAATGGCGATATCCTAACTATTATAGGAAAAGGAAATAAAGAAAGAACTGTGTATCTAAATGATGCATGTCTAGAGGCACTTCATGAGTATTTAAAAGTACGATCTGAGATTGAGACAGATGCGCAATATAAAGACATTCTTTTTTTGTCTACTCACAAAACACCAATTCAGCATAGAACAGTTGAGGTTATGGTTAAAAAGTGTATTGTACAATCAGGTGTAGTTGATGCTCAAAAATATACTCCACATAAATTGCGACATACTGCTGCTACAATTATGTACCAAAATGGCGTTGATATAAGAAAACTACAAGCCATTCTGGGTCATGAAAGTATCTCGACAACAGAAATCTATACACATATCGATGACAACACTTTACGCGAAGCTGTCAAATCGAATCCTCTTGGTAAAGTTCGTTCAAAACAATCTTAAATAATAAGTTAATGAATTACTCTAGTATCAGTATCAAGCAGATATTATTAACAGGAAATAATACCTGTTTGATACTCTTATTAATTATACTAAATTATTTATAATGTATTACTTGTATATTCACATGAAAAATTAGTAAACTCTGCTGTGTTTGAAGAATTAGCATCATAGGCATAGAGGCCAATCATAACCCCGGTGAATCCACCGGCAACTTCTGAAGATAGATATCTCGTTATGCCAGTTCCTAAACTTTTCTCCTCTCCATTCATTCTGAAGCCGAAGGTATATGATTCGTTAGTACAATAAACAACTAGTGTAACATTCGAATTAGATGTAATATCAAAGTGGTTTTCGACGCTTTTAATGTTTCCAATATTAAGTCTCTCAATTACTTCATATGTTCCTTTATTATCTAGTTTCTCACGTATTGCTAAATCATAATGATGATTCTCGTCCATGTACATGGTGATTCCAGCTTCGCCACTTATTATACTAACATCACAAGTAATAATTCCGTTAAAGTCTCGTTGTCTTAGACCAAGAAATGTTGGACTATCCACATCATCTAATGAGATATTAGTTCCCGTAAGTTTAATATGGTCATCTGCTAATTGGTAGTTTTCATAATGTGGTAAACGTAGGTAACACCAATCCTTCTCCCATTCTGTGTTTTCAAATGTATAGAGTCTCTTTTCCTTTTGAATGACATCTTCAGCAATGTGATTTGTTTCAAACTTCAGTGTTGTCGTACCATTATCACCTGCAATGAACCAACCATCTTTTCCAAATGTTACAGGTGTTAAGAATACCTCACGTCCAAGATGATGATAGGTTGCCCATCTGCCAATTTGACGAAAACCAAGATGAATAAGCCACCAGTTACCATTATCATCTTCGATCAGATCCCCATGCCCAACACCTTGAATTTCATAACCACCAAGATTACGGTTCGTAAGAACTGGATTACCTGGATAGGATTCGAATGGACCATATGGTGAATCACCCTTAGCGTAAGTGACCATATGTCCGAATTCGGTACCGCCCTCTGCAGCTAATAGATAGTATTGATTATTAATTTTATACAAATGAGGGCCTTCAAGATAACGTCCTCCTGTTCCTTGCCAAATAGTTTTACTAGGTGTAAGTTTTTTCCCTGTCGCGATATCAATCTCACATTGAACAATTCCACTAACTCCATAGTCATCGCTACCATTACTCATAAAATATGTCTTATCATTCTCAAAATATAAAGAAGGATCAATACCACCTTGATCAACATTGATTGGTTCTGACCATTCTCCGTTAATATCATCAGTCCATACATAAAAATTCTGATGGGTTGTATCATTTGTAGTTGTCATATAGAAACGACCATTATTATATCGGATTGATGGGGCAAATACACCGCCAGAACTATTTACTTTATCCAAAGCTATTTGACTTTTTCGTGTTAAACAATGTCCTATTTGTTCCCAGTTTATTAAATCAGTACTTTTGAATAAAGGTACTCCCGGAAAGTATTGCATGGAACTACAAACCATATAATAGGTATCTCCAACCTTGCATACACTTGGATCTGGATAGAACCCTTTGATTATCGGATTTTGGTATATCATTTTAACTTCCTCCTATTTTGAAACGTATTTCTCTGTCTTGACTTCGTATTTTGCTAGCACTATACTGTATATAGTGTAGCACTATTATATTAACGGAAACTATGAGTATTCAGTCAGAACATAGCACAAAAAAGACACGGAGAAAGCATTATGTATGAGATGAAATTAGAGTTTTTTGCAATGGATAGAAATTTCCCTTTCTTTATACAATACGGACATCATTCAGGTGATTTCTTTATGCATGTTCATAAGGATTTTACGGAACTTGTCATTGTAATGGAAGGTACTGCGATTCATGTTGTAGGAGAAGAATCCTATGAAATCAAGAAAGGTGATATATTTGTTATTGGGAATAATACAGCGCACGGTTTTAAAGACTCTAAGAATTTCCGTTTATGCAATATTATGTTTCGACCGGAAATTATGTTTTCAGGAGATTTTGATATTAAAAAGTCAAAAGGATTTCATGCATTGTTTGTTCTTGAGCCTTATATCACAAAAGAATTTGTATTTCAGAGTAAATTAAGATTAAACTTTACGGAGTACGAAAAAGTTAGTGCTATGATTGATGAGATGATGTATGAATATAAAGTTCGATTAGATGGATGGCAAGAGATGCTTAATTCCTGCTTTATGCGCTTGATTATCTATCTCTCAAGGAGATATAAATTACCAGATAAGACAGATGCTCATGATTTAATCTACATCGCGAATGCCGTATCTTACATAGAAAATCATTTTATTGAACCAATAACAGTAAAACAACTAGCAGAGATGGCATACCTTTCAGATAGGCATTTCACCAGAGTATTTAGTAGTACCTACCATATCTCTCCGATGCAATATGTTATCAAACTAAGACTGCATTATGCTAGTCTGCTATTGAAGAATACAACCTTATCAATTACTGATATCTCTGTTCAGAGTGGTTTTAATGATAGTAATTATTTTGCTAGACAGTTTAAGAAGTATTATAATTGCTCACCAAGTGAGTATAGAGAGATGTAATATTATCTTTACATATATGATAAATTGGGACATGTAAGAACGTCCTGTTTATAGTATAAAAACTTATATAGTTTAAAGAAATTTCACGGTTTGAATTGAATAATACTGAACAAAAGCATATACAGAATTAAGTAACTTTATAATAGCAATAAAGCTATTATAAAGTGGATTTTTATTTAAATATTTGAATATTCATAATTATATGGTATATAATTAGATAAATATAAAATAGATCTTAACATTACGAGGAGGAATTAGTTTGAGTTTAAAAAACTACTTTAAGGAAATTAGAGATGCATATGTAATTAACCAAGTGACTAACATTAACTTACCTCATTTCGGAAAATCACCTATCGTTAGAAAAAGATTAGTGTTTTCTGGAAGAGTTCAAAAAGTAGGCTTTCGATTAGAAACCTATGAGTTATCTAAAAAGTTGAATTTAACTGGTTGGGTTAAAAACAACCTAGATAAAAATGTTGAGGCTGAAATACAAGGAGAAGATGACAAAATTAATTTCCTTATTAACTATATGAAATCACTAAAAAGGGCATCTGTCCATAATGTAGTGATTAATGAACTACCTATATTAAAACATGAAACAGATTTTGTGGTTATAAAGGAAACAACGTCAGTTTAGTTTAATAGCGAATATTCCTGTAATCTTAAATCAAATTCGCTTTCCAGTGTTTCAAAATCACTACCTTTTAATACAATGGAATGTACTTGGACTTTACGAAATATCCAAATCCTTTTCCATCTAAGCAAGTGAAAAGTGTAGGTAAACTCGTCTTCTACACTAAAAGGTTGCTCTTCTAACCAAGTAATATTATTATGATAGTGCAAGGTTTCATTCAATTTATTTTGGCAATTTGCAATCAGTTGATCTTCTATCTCTCCAAAACTTCTTTCTTTATATTGTAATGATGCTTGATCTATCTTATTAATTAACGAATCTATCACTCTTTTGTGTGATATAGTTTTTAACATCATTGTCAACATCCACTCTGACCATTTTGACTGTCGCTTCTGATATCTGATAAGCCATTTTTCCATAGAATAATCATTAGCTTCTCTCGCTAATCGCAAGAAAGCTTCTATACCTTGATCTGTAGATTGAAATGGTTCTTCCTTTTCCCACGAAACACAAATGTAGTTTCGTAAAGGTGCGAATTCATAAAATGATAATAATTCAAGTTCTTCTTGATTACAAACCTCTTCGCCTAGAAACTGGTATTTGTCCTGTATAATACCTAATCGGTAATTAATCTGTCTTAGGTATTCATCATTCTTAACCCAGAAATGACCGATATTATGATATTGATAAAGATTGTTTTCAAGTCGTAATCTAGAAAAACGAATGGTAAAGGAATTACGTTCTCCTTGTCTTACAGCAAGAATATAATTTTCGTTGAGTTTATCAAGTCTTCCTTGAACCATCTCATCATTCTCTTTCTCGTATTCTCCTATCATTACAGCATCCTCAAATACAAGAAAACTCTCTATTGCATCGTTCATCATATACACAACGTAATACTGTGTTTCATCCATCTTCTCCATTAGTTCAAAAACATTTTCTTTAAATATCTGTGCTAGATACACAAATTCCTCAGGGCAGTCTTTTGTTAACCCTGGTAAAAACTCTTCGTATTTCTTCAAATCTTCAGTTTGCATATAACCCTTTTCCTTAATCTTTAAAATATCAATATAACTCATTATACTATTGGGAATGTATAGACTTTTAAGAGTAATGGAATCTCTTTATAACACCTCCCTTACAGCATATAATCGAATAAATCGTCTATCAAGAATAACTTAAAAATAATCAGAAAAATACGGTGATTGCTGCTCGATTGCATCTTCTAGCATATCAACGGTTTCAGCACTACACTCAATACGACCAATCCTATATAGGTAATCAGGACGTTTGTATCCTAACAGCATAGTAGTCATAGTTTGGATGTTAATTGAATCCGCGGTTTTTTGCGTAGTATGTGTAACAGTTCCTTTGCCATCTTTTGAGATATTCAAAGTAAAGGTACCTTGATTCCATGCAAGTAGGGGATCATTTAATGTGAATGTCCACTCACGCTCTATTGTATCTGGTTTAAATGGATATTGTTCAATGAATTTCTCAAAATCAACAATTCTAGCCATAAAGTAAGGTGCGATAGTTTCTTTAATATCACCATCTTCTAATAAGAAAGATAAAGGCTCATCTGTAAAAGTATTTCCAATTACTTTGTTGATCATCGAAAAATGTGCTCCAACAAAGTTCCATAAACCAACTCGGGCATCTTCATTAATAAAAATCATATCTTTAATATGGAATACGTCATCGGAAATCCAATAGATTACATAGCCATCTGCTTCTCCATCTTCGTTATAATATACAGCAGCCATTAAATCATCAGAATCCCATAGCCAATATTCATTCCAAGCTAATACGTCACGAAGTAAAGCACCATGCGTTCTATGAGCAAATCGGTCATAGGCTTCTTTAACTTGATCGCTATCAGTTGCTACACGACGTACTTCTCCTTTAACCTGACGATTCTTTGGTAATTGGTAGTCTTGTATCTCATATGTTATCTTATCCGATATAATTTCCCAGCCTTTTCTTCTGTAATAAGGAATTGAATATGGATAAAGGTATGAAATATATTGTTTACGTTCTCTCATATCGTTTAATGTTTGATATAATAATTTGTGCATTAGTCCGAGATTAGTGTATTCAGGATACGTTCCGACCCCTGTGAGTCCTCCCATATCATATGTATGGTTGAATATACGGACTTTCATTGGGTATACTGCTACTTGCGAAATCAAGTTATCACCATCGAACCAACCTAATACATCGGCTTTCTTTAAGGTAGGTGATTTTGCTCGAATCATCTCTTTTTCTTCCCAACCAATTTGATGCAATTCATTATCCGTAACTTGGAAGACATATCGTAGTAATTGATTGTATTGTTCTAAATATTCTATACCTACATTTTTTAGTTTTAATCGTTTCTTGTCCATGGTTGAATCCTTTCTTAAACTGTTAAATAGAATTAAAATTAAAATGTTGGAATTTCTAAAGCATCTTTTGATAAATTATGAACAACTTGCAGAAATTTCATACTAGCATCCTCTTCAACTTGATTATACGTAAATGCCAATGTATTAGCTATTTCAATAGCCACTTCACTAAATAGATCACACATTGTAAATACAGAAACCCACAGATGCTCTATATCGCTATCTGAATATGTTGCCAAATAACGATTATATATTTCTTGAGGTAGATAACGGTTCATATATTTACCTGATTTTCCGATACTGCATGAAAAATCTGTTTCAACTCCAATTTTCCATGATAATAATGTAACCAGATGTGGTCGTATTGTGAAGTTTAACATGTCCATGACATATGGGACTTCCTCTCTCCAGAGGCCTTTTGCAACATTGTTTAAACACCACCAAAAGTCATTGCACTCGCATAGGAAATCAATCTCCAATGGCTTCTTAACATGATAATCAATATCTGAGGATTCTGACATAACAGGCAATATATGATCCTTATCTAAGAGAATCTTACACAACTTGTCATTTAGTATATCCTTCTTCGCATAAGGAATGGAGCTCACATGTAAATCTATTCGATTACCATCCTTGAATATGACAAGCCAACCATATGTATCTTCTAAGTTACATTCAATTCCACACAAGTAATCCATCATCTCAGGCTTTTGCATATAAAGTGGCTCTCCAAACTTATTAATCCATTCGTCCTCTTCATAAAAATCTTTGGTATCTGTTACCACATATACAATATCATAATCTTGGAATATATCTTTAGGTGCATTAGAATTTGTTCTTGATCCATTCATATACACAGCACGTATTCTGTCGTCATTATTAGCAATATCTAATATAAGATTGTACATCTCCGTTTCTGATCGCATGATAGTTCCTCCTATAAAACAACATGACGTAAGCAACTCTCTTCAATTTCCAGAGAATATGCTAGTCCCTTATTGGACAGTAATTTTTCCTTTAATTTAGGGTACAAAAAAACTTGCCTAAAAGCAAGTCCTGATTGTACAGTATTTACATAAGGTATAGAATACAAGCAAACTGAAGCTTTTACTCTCAACCATTATACTATCCTTATACTAATTGGTCAAATATAATCTAAATATCATTACAATCTACCCCTATCGATATAATTTTTTACTTTATAACTACATAATAATGACTAGCAGGTCATAATGACTAACTGGTCATGATTATTAGTTTATTAACGATTATTTTTTATCCCAAGCAAATTCAATTGGAGCAAAAGCATGTTTCCCCTCAAGTAAAGCATTATATTCCTTTTTCAGGTAAGATCTGTCCAAGTCGAAACCTCTCAATATCTTTAATTTCTATGTACTTTTCCAATTGTTTACCAATAGCCAGATGCATAATTCTTGAAGCCATTGTAATCCCCCATCTTTTATATGTATTTTCTATTCTTTAAGATAAAAAAGTGCAGTACTATCTCGGTCCGCCGTCCCATTAATCCGAGTCAATCCCTGAGTTTCTCACGTCTTTTGTATCATCTTGTGCTATAGATGTAGCTTCGCAATCTTTAGCTTGGTTTTTGTTGTAAGTTGTAATTGCTAATGCAATAGCACATATACTAAGTATAGTTATAATTTTTACCCCTATGTACTTTTTAGTAAGATACGTCTTCATAATATCTCTCCCTTACTTTACAGCTATTCAGGGCGTGAACCTGAATTGTTATTATTTATTATCTATATTCATTGTCTACTTTTATGTGATTTATAATTACAATAAAATTGTACCAATTGCATAGTAAAGTATATCTTTAAAATCAAATGTGGATCCTAGAGCAATTTTGATAATTTTTTTGAATTCAGAAAGTCATACAACTAAAATCGTTAAATCAATAAACTAACGGTTCCTACAACTATACATACTAAACCAATCGTTGCCTTCTTCGTCAGCTTCTCATTAAATACAATATAAGAAAAGACGATTGTTACAAGGATACTTAACTTATCTATTGGTACAACAATACTCGCGTCACCGGTTTGTAGCGCCCGATAATAGCAAAGCCAAGATGCACCTGTTGCGAAACCAGATAGGATTAAAAAAATCCAACTCTTACGATCTACATCCTTGATTGTATTTTGCTTTTTAGTAATAAAAACTATAAACCATGCCATTACCAATACAACAACAGTTCTAATAGCAGTTCCTAAGGTGGAATCTACTCCTTCAATTCCTATCTTTCCAAGAATTGAGGTTAAACTAGCAAAAATTGCTGAAGCAAAGGCATAGAACATCCAGTTACCATTCTTAGTTTGTGAATTTACTGGTATCGATTTTCTTTGAATCATAAGAAAAGTTCCAGTGCCAATAGCTACTATTGCAAAACATTTTATTACTGTAAAACCTTCGCCCAAAAAAATTCCGGCTAATATCATAGTTATTATAGTACTTGATTTATCAATTGGCGTTACTTTATTGATATCACCGATTTGTAGCGCACGAAAATAACATAACCACGAGGCCCCTGTTGATAACCCCGATAGAATCAGAAAAGTCCATGTCTTACTTGATAGGCTTCCTATATCATTGTAGCCTCCAGATATGAGTACCATAATCCACGAAAACAACAAAACAACAATTGTTCGTAATGCTGTTGCGACATTAGATTCTGTGTTTTTAATACCACACTTAGCTAATATCGCAGTGAGTCCAGCAAAAAAGGCTGAACCAAAAGCAAACAATATCCACATATGCATTCCTTCTTATCTCTTAATCTTTTTATTAATAATCCATATTACCTATTCCAGAGTGATGTAGAATTAGGATTTTCATAAACCATTCCCCTTTTACGTATAATCAACTAGCTAAGGGAAGCACCTTCCTTACAAAGTGCCTCCCTTAGATCTAGTAATGTTTTAATTATTCACATTCTTCAAATTCATCTTTACCAACGCCACATAATGGACAAACCCAATCATCAGAAATGTCTTCAAATGCAGTACCTGGGTTTACCCCGTTATCTGGGTCACCCTCTTCTGGGTCATATATGTATCCACAAACAATACAAACGTATTTTTTCATAGTCATACTCCTTTGCTTTATTATTTATTTAAATTACACACTTAATAATATACAACATTTTGAGAAAATTATCTAGATATAATTTCATAATTAAGTAAATTATTCATCTAAATATTAATGTTGATAAAACGGTTCCAGCTTAGTTAGTGCCTAGAACCGTTTGTATAAACATTATTTTTATTGATTAACTGTATTTACACATTTTGATATGACAATATATAAAGAATCCTAAAAGAATAGATTGAATAGACCAAGTACCAAACCTATAATAGCTCCTAGATTTACAATCATTCCAAGTTCATTCTTCATAACAGACATAATAAGTTCCTCTAATTCCTTTACGTCCATACCATTAATTTTCTCTTCCACAATTCCTTGGATGTCGAACGTATCCACGATATCAGCTACATGTTCTTCGATCATGTTATTGTAAAGTTGGCTTATTATGTTTTCTACTTTAGCGTTGTCGATACCACCAATAATAGAATTTATCGATTGCGTTTCCATTGTATTGGCTTCATTTAAAATATATTCCCTAATTTTACCCTTACCATCTACCCTAACATAATCCTCTACTTTGTTGCCTATTGGTGCTGCTAAAGACGCAATCAGATCTTCATTAATAAACATGGCTAACATTCCACCCTTTTGTTTTAACGCTGCGGAACCTTCTGTGGCAATTATATTACCTACATTCATAGATAATAGACCAGTTGTGATCTTATCCGTAATTCCTTCTATTAGTAAATTTTTTTTATCTGCATAAGATTCTTGTCCGAATAAAGATTGTCCGACTTCTTGAACTGAACGTTCGACCACATTATCATTGATTCCTTTAACTATACCCTTGGTAATAGTTTGTCTCATACGATCAGAAGTAAGTACTTTTGTGAGCTCTTCTTTATTCAAAAGTGCATTGCCTACTGCTTGTCCTAGAGCATGTGCTAAAGCAGGTTTTCTCTTAGGTATAATCCCCGGTGTAAAAGGCAACGTATATTTACCAATTTTAATAGGTTTTAATGGACGGAATAACATCTTAACAGCAATATAATTGGTGCAATATCCAATAACTCCTCCTATGATTGGTCCTGCTAATACATTAATAATCTCCATAACAAATTCCTCTTTCTGTGTCTTATATTTTGCTTATTGAAGTATACACCATAATTATTATGGTTTCAACAAAATTATTGGGGAATATCTAAAGGTCTTACCGGAAAATCTTCTTTCGTAAGAATACCTTGTTTATCTACTAAAATCTGATAGCCGTCTTCTAATACTCTGCATGTACCCTCATCTAGAGGAAGGGAATACCAGCTTGGTTTTACTATTCCAAACTCAACTTCCTCTCCTTCTTCATACCATACTCGTATAGAGGTACATGCTCCCCAATACTCTAATACATAGTTCTTTACATGTCCAAATGTCTGAATAAATAATATCTTATTCAGCAGCTCCTCTTTATAGTCTGTTATTATACATACATCAATATCAGACCCAGGATGGTTCGTTTCGCGCGCAAAAGAGCCAACAAGTACTATAGCTTCTACTTGCGGGTCTTTTTTCCCCCATTCAGTAATCATTTTAATAATATCACGCATGTGAGTTCACCTCTATTTATTTGTTATTGATAATCTTAGTATACTATTATATTGTTAGAAATTCCATAATAAGCCTAAGAATAAGATTAATACCTTGTAATATGAACAAAAAAGCTACCGTAATCATACAATTACGATAGCTAATTTGCATTAATAGATATCCACCAATAAGTTATCTAGTGTTATTTTTAAACCTATGTATTCTAGAATTTTTGTTCATTAACAATTCGCTGTAACTCCATAAGCTCAGTTTTTGATAGTTCTTGCTCTTTTAAGTAGTCCACTATGAATTTACATAGTGATCCACTATATAATTGATTAATTAAAGCCTTTGTTTCGATATTTTGTGCAGTACGCTTTGATATTGAGGCCTTACATATAAAGCCTGGATCTTCACGTAAAATCGCTCCTTTATCAATAAGTCTCTTGATTACAGTATAAGTTGTATTCTTCTCCCAACCAATATACTCTTTGACAATCTTAGCAATATCTTTTGCTGCAAGTGACTTATTGGACCATAAAAGTTCCATAATATTAAGTTCACCTTCGTGTAATCGAATCTCTTTCATCCTAATATATCCCCATACTTTCTATATTACTAGCTCCATTCAGGTCTAGGTTAGGTAAAATTAATAATCATATAAATCACTGCTTTTGTATATCGCAAGATTTTCGACCCATTAAGAGCATTGATAATAACCATATTCTACATTAATAGATAGTATTTGTCAAACTTCTCATCTTGTATCTTATAGTTTGTATGTACATTAGAATAAGTGGTTATATAAATCATTTACTTTAGAAAAATAGAAATCACATTGCTTAGACATATATTCGTTGATTTCTAGTATGTTATATGCCCAACCAGCTGCAGCAAATGGTACATTACATGCCTTGGCCATATCATATCCTGGTTTCAAGTCATCGATCATAAGAATTTCTTGAGGTTTTAGTTCTAACTGACGCATAATTTCTTGTAATGGAAATGGATTTGGCTTTCTCTCTTCGGCAGGTCGATCCCAGCCGAATACTAAATCTGGTTTAGGTAAACCATTTTTCTCATAATCCCTATAGATATTTTTACTAAAAGAATGAGAGACAACACAAATGTTGCCTCCTTGTTCTTTATGACGTTCCATTATCTCTTTCATTCCAGAAAAGATCGTTGGGATATGATTATCTACATAGGATAACCAATTTCTTTCCTGAATCTGCAATTCTTCCTCATTAAATGATAGATGCTTTGATAACAAGTTAGTAAAGCCAGGGTGAAAACACTGAAGAATGAATTCATTTATCTCCATATTAATTTCTGGCCTTAATTGTTTTAATGTTCGTTGAAATGCTGGGAAGTGTATATTCTGAGTACTGTCAACAACAGTATCATCATGATCAAAAACTAGACAACGATATCTTAACATAATTTCCTCCCTATCTTCGTAACTTTTCAACTAATTCTACGAAGTAATCAGGTAATGGTGCTTCAAATTCTATATATTCATTAGTGGTTGGATGGATAAACCCTAGAACTCTAGCATGCAAAGCTTGGCCTTCTAATTTGAATTTATCTTTTGATGGACCATACACATCATCACCTACAAGAGGATGGGATATGCTCGCCATATGAACACGAATTTGATGTGTACGACCTGTTTCTAGTGTACATTCGATATGTGCATATTGTGTACCTAGATTTTCAATCACTCTATAATGCGTTGTTGCGGCTTTTCCATTCTTGTGATTAATACACATCTTCTTACGATCAATTGGATGTCTACCTATTGGTCCTTCTATCTTTCCTTCCATCGTTGAAAATGAATTATATACGATTGCTTCATATTTTCTCGTAATAGAATGCACCTTTAATTGTTCGGCAATTGAAGTATGGGCTTTATCATTCTTACAAACTACAATGACACCTGTAGTATTCATATCAATTCGATGAACAATACCCGGTCTTAATACACCATTGATTCCAGATAGATTATCTTTGCAATGATGCATAAGGGCATTCACGATAGTTCCTGAATAGTGTCCGGCAGCAGGATGAACAACCATTCCTTTACCTTTATTAATTACGATAATATCATTATCTTCATATAGGATGTCCAGAGGGATATCCTCTGGCTCAATTTCCAATGTTTTTGGATGAGGAATTGCAATTGTAATCACATCACCCTTTACTACTTTATAATTTGATTTAACTATTTTGCTGTTTGCACATACAGCATCTTCTTTAACTAATGATTGTATATAGGAACGTGATAGATTAAAGTCCTCTAAGTTTTGACAAACATTTGTGAGGTATTTATCTATTCTAATGTTTTGATTTTCTTCTGTTACAGTGAAAGTAGCTAGAGTGTGATTCTCATTATTCATTATTGTAGAGTCATTCATCGATGTATCCTCTAATAAATCATCATCCAATAATTCTTTAGAATTTTCTAATTCTATTATATCTTTATTCAATTCTATAAATCCTTTCTAGATTGGAATTTAAGGATTCCAATGTTTAAATCGCTTGTTTTTTCTTCTTAGATAGAAAATCAAGATCCTCATCTTTGTAATAGAATAAGAAAAGTAAAACAAGTATAAAACATGATACGGTAACATAACAATCCGCAACATTAAATATTGGGAAATCGATTAATTCGAAGTATAGAAAATCCACAACATAATTTCTAAATACACGGTCAATACAATTTCCAATAGCACCAGCTGCTAAGAAAATCAAGATCCAGTGGATTGGCTGAAAATGCTTAGTTTCTGGTAGTTTTATATACACAAATACAATACCAATTAAAACAATTATAGTAAATATTACAAATAGCCAAATTTTATCTTGAAGCATTCCAAAAGCCATACCACGATTTTCATGATAATGAAATTGGAATACGTCTTTGATAACATCGAATCCTTCGGTGCCTTCAAGTTTTGTCTTAGCTAATATTTTAGTAATCTGGTCAAATGCTATTAATAATACTAACCAGAATAAACCTGATATTTTCTTTTTCATTAAGATTCTTTCCTCCTAAGAGTATATTACTTACTCATTATATATTCAAGTGCAGCTACCATCTCATCATCTGTCACATCTGAATCTATATATCCATGACCAATGTTATCTAGCAGTATGAACTTGATTTTACCAGCTTCCATCTTTTTATCATTCTTCGTAGCGGCAATAACTTCACTAATATCGATACCACTAACTCCGGTAGGTAACCCATATGATTGAATCATATCTATAGATTCTTCTACCTCTTCCCATGTTAGCATACCTCTTTTAGCTGACATATAAATTGCTGCAACCATACCAATTGCTACACATTGTCCATGATATAATTTAAAGTTCATTAACTTCTCAATTGCATGTCCAAGAGTATGCCCAAAGTTCAATAAAGCTCTCTCGCCCTTTTCTAGGGGATCTTTCTCTACAACTTCCTTCTTACACAGACAACTGCGATATACCATCTCACAAAGAACATCGTAATCCTGATTTAGAATACGATCATGATTCGTCTTTAACCAATAATAGAAAGAAAGTTCTTTAATATATCCGTATTTAATTACTTCAGCCATACCAGAAGAGAATTGTTCTTTTGGTAATGATTTAAGTGTGGATAGATTCATATAAACGCATTTAGGCTGATGAAATGCACCTACCATGTTCTTATATGCATCAAAGTCAACGCCTGTCTTACCACCCACACTACTGTCTACCATAGATAAAAGTGTAGTTGGCAACTGTATAAAACGAATTCCACGTAGGTATGTAGCAGCTGTGTAACCAACTAAATCACCAACAACGCCACCACCAAGGGCTATTAAAACATCATTACGATCAAATTTTGCATTGATAAGATGTTCATATAGATTCTTTACAGTATCTAGTGTTTTATTCTCTTCACCGGCTTGAAATACATATGAATCAACTAGAGCAACATATTCCCTAATATTAGCTGTAACTTCTTGCAAATAGATGCTTGTGTTAGAATCACATACAATACACACCTTGTGACTTAGTAAATCAAGTTTTCTTAACTCTTCCCCTAAGTTTTCATATGTATTATAAAAAACGATATCATAACACCATGAATTATTATAATTAACTTGTAGTATTTCTTGCATCTTAATAAATTACCCCTTTCAAATTAAGAATTCCCTGCAGTAGTATATCTCTATATTAGATTAACAAATATTTATGCATAACAATGAGGCTGTCATGCCTAGTAAATACTATAGCGACAGCCTAATTATACTTATTAATCAAGATTAACTTCAAAATCTATAAATTCAAATTCTGTTTCCGTGGAAGTGTCTTTCTGCTCCGTATTATCCTTTGAAATATCATCTAAGGATACAGCAGCTTCTTCACTAAAAGCATTCTTACTAATAACTTGATCTTTTTCAACTTGCTCTTTGGTAATTTGTTCTTTAATACTTTGTTCATTAACAAACTCTTCAACAAGTTTCTTCACAAGCTCTTTATTTGTTTCTTCTTTCTTATATTCAAAAACTTCTTTCTCAGATGAATCTTCCTTTGATTGATCAATGTCTGTTGTTGTATCAACACATTCCTCCGAATCTTGCAAATCAGAACTTGGAAGATTATTAGAATCAACTGGATTAGTATAACTTGTTTTTAATTGCTCCCCATTCATAAGTGTTAATTCGAATGTTGGAGATTGTAATAAATCAATCTGCGCTGCAGCTAATTGTCTGTATTGGACTTTATAACACTCATATTGTTGTGTAAGACCTGTAATCATTTGATTAATGTGATTTAATTCATTCTTAGCATCAGATATAATTAAATCAGCTTTACCACGTGCCTCTTTTTCTATGGCTTTGGCACTCTTTAATGCAGCTTGTCTCGTTTCTTCGGCAGTTTGTTCTGCAAGAACTAATGCCTTTTGCAATGTTTTCTCAATTGTTTTATAATATTGAATTCCATCATTTAATACATTAAGTTTATCTTTTAACTCTACGTTTTCTTTATATAATCTTTCATACCCCAATAAAATCTCACGCATAAAACTGTCTACATCTTTACGATCATAGCCAATTCCTGATTTAAAATTCTTACTTTGTATCTCAATCGGTGTTAACATTAGTATGCCTCCTAAATGTATTTCTTTAATACGACAAAATATCGTCCTTTTTTTGTCTGATTTTGTTGTTCTTGATAGATGAATTTCCCGTATCCTCTAACGGATACAACATCACCTTCTTTAAGAGAGTAACTATTTGATTCTATTAAACGACTATTAACGAACACTTTGCCAGCTGAAATTAAGTTACTAAGGCTACTTCTTGAACCCTGAAAGGCTAAAGACAATACTGCATCTAGTCTTACAGAGGCTACAGTACCTCTAATTTCCTGAAAGTCGTGTGTTACGTTCATCATTAATTCATCATCTTGTGTACATCTTACATCTGTATGTTTAATACGGGTAAGATTCTGCATAATATAATCACACATCTTATTATTACAGAAAACGTATCCTTCTTTGTTCTTAATAATGATATCACCAATTGTATAACGCTCTATTCCAAGGTTTAACAATGCACCCAAATAGTCTCTATGTGTTAAGGCATCACAAAACTTTGCATTACGTGGGGTTACCCTTACACAGTGAATAGGGAATGTTCTATCATAGTCATTGGTGAACTGATAGAAACAAACCATCTTACGCTCCGCACCCTCATAACCACCATATAAATCCATCTCTACCGGTGGTAATTCTTTCTTAATCGATAAAAGTAGGTTTAACTCATTCAAATTCAAGAAGTCTGAATACGTAGTAAACGCCTTATTAAATGTGTTAAAAGCAAGTTCTTTTAATCTCTTAGAAAGTAATTGCTCTTCTTTCGTCATCTTTACATACCTCTTACGACTGATTTTACCTATTGCATTAAACTATAAAAGATTGTTTGAAAAAATAATATAACAATTAATGCAATCATAGGAGCTAAATCAATCACTTTTGTATTAAATATAGAATGTTTTAATAAAAAACGTATTGGTGTTAATAGAGGTTCTAAAAGAGTAATTAGTAATTCCTTTAATTTTGTATTAAATGGAAACCAACTCATCATAAAATACGCAAACAATATAATCTCTAATACGATAAAAAAAACATAAAGTGAATTTACGATTAAGTTACTCATACGACTCCTTAAAATTCTTTGTTGATAGTTGGAACACCAAATCCTTCATCAGGAACTAAATCGAGATAATCACCTGAAATATCTACAGAATCAGGTGAGAAGATAAATATGTATCTTGATATCTGATGAAGCTTACCATTAATCGCATAAACACATCCCGATATAAAGTCCATGATTCTTTGAGCTTCCATAGGATCAAACCCTTCAAGATTAACTACAGCAGCTCGTCCACTTAATAACATGTCACATATATCTTGAGAATCTTCAAATGAAGTAGGTTTCATAATACAAACTTCGAGTCCCTTTGGAGTTGTTCTAATTGGAACAACTTTACTAGAATTTCCACGTTCCCTTTCTAATCTTTGAGTACGTTCTTTTCTTGTTTCTGAAACTGGTATTTGAAGTTCATCATCATCTCGATCTTTATTAATATAAGAACGAGTAGGAGTTCTTTCTGGTCGTGAAGTTCTTTCCGGTCTAGATATAATGCTATCCTCTGAGTCATCACGTCTAGAGCGTCTCTTATCTTCTCGTACTTCTTCTTTTTCTTCGTAATCATTTACGTAATCATCATAATCATCATCTTCTCCAAGTTTTAAGTACCCAAGAAAATTTTTCAATATATTAGCCATAACATATCTCCTATCTTTATTTGTATCATTATGGTTACTATTCAATCACCAATCATATCACAATATTAATAGTTTCTTGTAGATATAGGTGATAAGACAGAATAGTAACTAATTACGTTGACCAAAGATTCCAGTACCTACACGAACCATGGTAGCACCTTCTTCAATTGCAACTTCATAATCATTTGTCATACCCATAGACAAAATCTTCATATCAACATTATCAATGTTTTTCTTTTTTATGTCAACATATAAATTTCGCAAATTTCTAAAATGAACCCTATTTTTCTCACTATTTTCCACAAAAGGAGCAATTGTCATGAGACCTTTAATTCTTATATTAGAGAGTTTTGAAATCTGTTCAACTAATGGAAGAACTTCCTCTTCCATAACTCCATATTTGGTATCTTCTTTTGCAATATTTACTTCAATTAAGATATCACAGTTAACACCTTTTTTAGCAGCTTCTTGATCAATCATCTCTGCTAAGCGGTAAGAATCAACTGAGTGAATCAAGCATACCTTATCAACAATATATTTTACTTTGTTTCTTTGTAAATGCCCAATCATATGCCAATTAACCGGTGTTTTAACAGTTTCATACTTGTCCATGATTTCTTGTACTTTATTTTCACCAAATTCTCTGATACCACAGTCTATAACTTCTTCAACTAATGATATTGGCTTGGTTTTACTAACGGCAATTAAAGTAACCTCTTCCCGATTTCTGCCTGCTTTTTCACAAGCCTTTGTTATTTGTTCCTCCACATATGCTAAGTTTTCTTTAACCATTGTATCCTTCCTTTCCTGTGGCGAAACGTCACAATATATTTAATATATAATGCTTTGCTCAACTGCCATTGAAGCATCTAACAGAATATGATCATATTCCGATAATCCAAGTGTTGTATTTGATTTAACAATACAATATTCTTGGTTTTCATAGACTTTTTCGATTCTTCTGAATACACAATACCCCTTATTTACGTTATAAACTCCTTCTAGTTTATCCGTTTCTGATATCGTATATGTCTCTTGTGTGTCTACATTACTGATGACATCACCTGCACTGAGAACAGATTTATCTACATACCCAAAGTCATCGTCTTGATAATACACTTCTGTTTGAACAAATGTATATGTTTTCTCACCTTTTTCTGTGTAAGTTTCCTTCACTACGCCAATTGCACTTGTATCTCCACCATTGGTAAAATAAGAACGTGGTACTTTATAGAATTCTTTTTCAGTAATTGACGAGACAGGTATCTTCAATCCACTTGCTGAATTAAGACTTAATTCAACCGTTACAAAACGATCTTCTATATAACGTAGCATATAGGAATTAAAATCTAATTTTGCAAAGTAACCATTATCTTTTTGATAAACAGTAACTGGTGCTGTGACTGTAAAGTTATCTTTCTTAAAAGTCAACTTAACTGATGTTTTTTCTAATAATTTATCATATTGTTCTTTGGTAATATTAAGAATAAGCTTCCATTTTTCATTGGTTACAAGCTTATAAACTGGACTATCCTTTTCCATAAGATCGTTAGAACGCAACATTATCTTATTGTAAGATTCCATATTGAATGTATCTAAAGATACCTCTTCCTCTGTGAGATGTTCTAATCCATCCGAATAATATGATATAATGCCACTTTTCTTTGATTTTACTACATCAAAAACAGTTCCGGATCCACTAGAAGTTAGATTCTCAATACTTTTCATGTTTGAGTTATTAAGACAATCTAATATAGCATTCTCTATATCATATTTAAAATCATAAACTTCATTATAACTACTAGGTGTGTAAGTATTCTTAAAATTACTAATATCTGATCTTATGCTTGCAATATCTTTGGAAGTTAATTTTATAGATCCACTTGATTCAGCTAGAGTCTCAGCAACATTACCATTCTGATCGAGCGAATACACAACAGAATTCTTAGCTACTTTTTCACCATCTTTTATGTAATAATTTACATAACCAGCTTGTGAAGTATTCACCACTTCTTCCTCCCGAAGAATTATACCTTGACAAGTATTATCATCTGAAATTGTTTTTTCAACTACTTCGTAGATTGCTAAATGATCCTTTTTCATGTATAAAATCACATTAATTCCAATATACAAAAATAACACAAAAAAGATTATTGCGCCGATATTTATATTAATTGGTCTTCTATATTTGGCCACTTTTCTATTTCTACTACTCATGTAAGTAACCTCCTCAACTCAGCGCAAATGCCAATGTTTTGCACTCAATAATTACACCTATTGTACCATATATTCATAAAATTGTATAGCTACATGAGAAAACTAGTACAAAATTATTATAAAAATATGTGAATATTTTTTTAAAGATGAAACATACTATCTCTAGAATGACAAGAAGGAGGTATGTTATGAAAACCATAGACTATATTGCACTCATTCTAGTAATTATTGGAGCTATCAACTGGGGATTAATTGGATTTTTAGGTTTTGATCTTGTAAGAGTAATTTTCGGAGATATGACTTTAGTTTCAAGAATCATATATGCCGTCATCGGTATCTGTGGTCTATATGCACTTAGTTTCTTCGGAAGATTACGAAACGAGTAATTTGCAGGTATTAACTCTCTCCCATTGTATCATATTAAAAGAGCAGATTACATTTCCCAAAGGAAATGTAATCTGCTCTTTTCTTAATCTCGTCTATAATGATACTAAAATGTCGTTTTCTAAACTATCCGGTGTGTTCTTACTTGCTATTGAGATACTTAGGACAAAATCAATATTATATTGTTCTGAGATTCTCTTTAGTTTGTTCACTACTACTTCAATCTCATCATCAGATACATGTGCTACTTTCAAAAAGCTGTCAACAAAAACACAATCCAAGTCATGATCTTGCGAAATGATGCCACTTATAAATCCTAAAAATTCATTGTAATTCTCAACTAAGTAGTCTTTTATGCTTATCAGTCTGAGTTTATTATTTAGTTCATACATATGTTTATTACTTTTATCTATGTATACTACTGTACCTTCAGATTGCAGAATCTTTTCATTCGCTTGATTAATAATTACCTTTGTTTTACCCTTGCCTTTTTCACCAACAATAATCTGAACCATAGAATTTCCTCCTTATGTGATGCTCTTGATATTCAAGTAGCTATTCAGAAATTGAATAGAAACAAGTTAAATAACTATAGCCACCGTTATTTGTATTATATGCTAAAGATCTATAAGTCTATGATTTAATTATAGAATATGCTATATGAATTTACAACCACTATTTGTAAATAAACTTGAGTAAATAAGACATTTGTGAATATAGACTAGCCTTAGAATCCGACTTAAGAATAACTGAAATATATTCTTTATCAGACTTATCTTTTGAATAAAGTACAAGACATGATCCTGCTTTAATAGTAGTTCCAGTCTTACCTCCAATTACAGTAATACCATCAGGCATTACTTCATTACCTTTCAGATAAAGGTTTGTAGTTGAAAATTCTTTCTCAACTTGTTCACCATTACTGTTAGTATAAGTAGTTTTATAAGATTTTGTAGCGATTATATCTACAAAGGTTGGTTGTTTTAATGCCTCACGGAAAATCAGATAGATGTCGTATGCTGTTGTATAATGATTTTCATCATGAAGTCCATGGGAATTAGCAAAATTTGAATGTGTTGCACCTATAGCTTTGGCTTGTTCATTCATCATCTTTGCAAAAGCCTCTTCACTTCCTGCAACATGTTCAGCGATTGCGATACCAGCGTCATTACCAGAGCTAATAAGGAAGATGCTCAAAAGGTCTTTTAGATTAATCTTATCACCTTCTTTAAGGCCACATAAACTTGCCCCAACTTCCGTTATATGAGAAGCTTCATAACTAACCGTAACCGTGTCAGATAAGTCAGCATTCAATAAAGTTACTAATGCTGTCATAACCTTAGTTATACTAGCTGGATATAATTTTTCATATACATTTTCTGCATATAACATTTCATTATCCGTATTATTTACTAATAAAGTAGCTTCAGCAGCTAAGTTTCCATCTCCACCCTTATCTGATTCCAAAGGTATAACACAGAGATCTTCACCAAGAAGATTGGAATATTCATCAGTAGATTCATTAGTAGAAATATACTCAACCACACTGGTAGTAGAATCAGAATATTTCATAAGTACGTTGGTAGACGACGAACACCCCGTTAGTGATAACAACACTAACAGGGAGCTTACTACTTTTATTTTCTTATTCAATCTCATTTTAACGCTTCTCTCCATTCTAGATCGCCGCGATCTAACGCTTTGATTAGTAGTTCAGCAGTTGCAAGATTAGTAGCTAATGGAATATTATGCGTATCGCATAATTGTACTACATTATTCACATCAGGTTCATGTGATTTAGGCGTTAATGGGTCTCTTAAGAAGATAACTATATCGATCTGGTTGTGCTCAATTTGTGCACCTAATTGCTGTTCGCCACCTAGATGACCAGCTAGATATTTATGAACATTAAGATTTGTTACTTCTTCGATTAATCTACCTGTTGTTCCTGTCGCAAATAATTCATTCTTACTTAATATACCACGATAGGCTATACAGAAATTCTGCATTAATTTTTTCTTTGCATCATGTGCAATCATTCCAATATTCATATGCATTTACCCCCTTATATTTTTTCTTTGTAAACTAATATTTAATATAAATCCTATACTTACCATATAACTAACTAAGGAACTCAGTCCGTAGCTAACAAAAGGTAAAGGTAATCCCGTATTTGGCAGCATGAAAGTAGCAACACCAATATTGGCGAACACTTGGAACATAAACATTGCTGATATTCCAGTCGCTATAAGCATACCCATTTGATCTTTTGATGTTTTTGCAACAGCTAGACATTTGAATATAAGAATAGCAAGTAAACCAATAATGACACAACTACCGATGAATCCAAGTTGTTCACCAGCCACAGAGAAGATAAAATCACTTTCTGATACAGGTAAACTTTTACTCTTCAACTCAAAGGATTGCCCAGAAAACAACTTTCCATACAAGCGTCCAGAACCGATGTATTCAACCGATATCTTTTGTTGCCAAACTAAGTCTGGATATTGTTCTGGGAATTTAAAAGATAAGATTCTACCTAACTGATACGGCTTTAATAACTTTTGGTATGGTTGTTGAATATACCAAAACAAACCGATTACAGTAGGTAATCCTACAGCTAAGACTGGGACAATTATCTTATAACTAAGACCAGCTGCATAAATCATTATAATATAGATAAATACCATTACCATACTCGATGATAATGCTGGTTGTGCCAATATCAACACTATGGGTATAATAACCATAATAGCTGATATAAAAACAGTAGATAATCGATCCATCTTTTCTTTTCGGTCTGTAAAGAATTGTGCAAAGACTATAATCATCATAACCTTGCTCACTTCAGCCGGTTGTAAATCAAACACACCAAGATTAATCCAACGTTGTGTATCGAATTGTGTCTTTCCAAGACCAGGTACGAAAACCATTAACAATAATACAATATTAACGATATAGATTAACCATATAAAACGACATACATAATGGTAATCAACAATCGCTACGAAACACATAGCAACAAATCCAAGTACAAGACCAATAATTTGTTTCTTACCATCTGATGGTTCTACTAAATTAATTAAATATATTCCTATACCAACAAGTATAAGAACAAGTACAACTAACGAATAGTTCATTCGCTTAAAATCATATTGCTTAAAATCAAACATGAATAATCATCCTTATTTTCGTGGAGATTTCAGGTCTTTAATAGGAATATTGGCAATAAGTGCTGGCACTCTACCGTTATTTTCCTCAGAGTCAGTTTGTGTTATTTCAATATCTAACTTCTCTTCATCAATTTCCACATATTTTGAAATAACTTTAATAATGTCATTTTTCATCTGTTCCATAATCTCAGGAGAACAATTCGCACGATCGGATACAAGAACCAGCTTTAAACGATCTTTTGCAACCGTACCTGATGCTTTTTTCTTAAATAAGTCTGCAATACCCATTGGTTAATATTCCCTCCCCTTTATTTTTTGAATATACTCGCTAAACGTTGCATTAATGACGCTTTTCCATTTAAGTCTAAGAAAGGAACGCTTTCTCCAGTGATTCTTTTACATATGTTCATAAAAGCTTGTCCAGCTAATGTATCACTACCTACTAATGGTTCACCTTGGTTTGTTGAGATTACGATACCTTCATCATCAGGTACAACACCAATCAGATCAACAGCTAAGATTTCAACAACATCTTCACTAGACATCATATCTCCACGTTTAACCATATCCATACGAAGTCTATTAACTACTAAATGTGTTTGTTTAATTTCATTTGCTTCAAGTAAACCGATAATTCTATCAGCATCGCGAACAGCTGAAACTTCAGGAGTTGTAACTACTAAAGCGCGATCTGCACCTGCTATTGCGTTTTTAAAGCCTTGTTCAATACCTGCTGGACAATCCATTAGTATGTAGTCAAACTCTTCTCTTAACTCATCAGCTAATTTACTCATTTGTTCTGGAGAAACTGCAGATTTATCTCTCGTTTGTGCAGATGGTAATAAGTATAGATTTGGATATCTTTTATCTTTGATTAATGCTTGTTTAATTCTACAATTTCCTTCTACTACATCAACAAGATTATAAACAATACGATTTTCAAGCCCAAGTACAACATCAAGATTTCTTAATCCTATATCTGTATCAATTAATACAACTTTTTTATTTAATTTCGCTAAACCTGTACCTACGTTAGCTGTGGTAGTTGTTTTACCAACGCCACCTTTTCCTGACGTTATAACTATTACTTCTCCCATTAAATATTCCTCCAAACTTATTGTTAATTCATAATGTCTACTGTTGTCTAATGGTAACACCAAAAGATCTATGTTAATAGAGTTGGTGTTACCGACAACATATTTGTAGACTAATTCTATAGACTAATGTCATTAAGCACATCTTTACTTATGGATTCAATATAGATGTTTCCATCTTCTACATAGGCAATCTTAGCTTCCTTGGAAACATCCTTTGCCTTATCATCTGGAGATCTTGCAATAATATCTCCAATTCTGATTTGTACTGGATCCATTGAAAGTGCAACAACGAAGCTATTTTGATTCCCTGAAGCTCCTGCAAAAACATTTCCTTTTAATGCACCTAATATTACAACATTTCCTTTGGAAACTACTTTTGCTCCAGCATTCACATCACCAATAATAATGATGCTTGTCTCGAATTCGAGTACTTGTCCCGAACGTAGATTCCCTTTATAAAATTGTCCAGTGTTATTGGACAGTTCCATCAATTTATCATTCAAACATTGTTTGAATATCTTTTCCTTCTCAGCATCTAAATCAACAACACATATTACATTAAGATTAGAATTTTCTGAAATTATATCTAATATTTCTCGTTCATTTTCTGTAGTCAATTCTCTACCCTCAAACGTTACGGCAACATTAGCATTTCCAAGAAATTTGGCTGATGCTTTGAATTTCTCAGCTATTTTCGATTTTAATTCTTCGAAATCAAGATTTGCATCAAGTACAACAATAATACCAGATTGATTTCCTTTAATCATAACTGAATTATCCATCTATCAACTGTCTCCTTTCAAAAGTATCTTTTTATGTCTCTGTCTAATCAGAAATGCCACCGCTTAGTTCAGGAAGTGTAACTGGGCTCTTTAACATATCTTCATATCCATCCTGTTTATAATAATACTTATAAACGTCTCTTGCAAGCTCTGCAGCATTACTTGAAGTATAACCATTCGGTATTACAACAGTAACTGAAATTTCTGGTTCCTCATATGGAGCATAAGATACGAACAAAGCATGGTTTGGTTTTTCTTTGTTTTGTTGTGCAGTACCAGTTTTACCTGCCACCTCAATATCCATACCAGCAAATAATCTCTTAATAGAACTATCCTCGCCGTTAACAACCTTATACATACCTTCTTGAATAGAATTCCAAGTTGTATTACTAATCTCAACATTATTGAAAATTGTTGCTTTGTTTTGCTCAAGGACTTTCTTGTTGAGATCTTGAACTTTATCAAATATAGTAAGGTTAAAAGCGGTACCTCTATTTGCAATTGCTGTTACATAACGGGCAATCTGTGCCGGAGTATAGTTGTTTTCACCCTGTCCAATAGAAGAACGAACTGCATCAAAATTTGATATCTGTGGACTATATTCAGGTAGTTCAATACCACTTGTTGCACCAAAGCCAAACATTTCGGCATACTTCTTAATTTTATCTAGTCCTAATTGACTCCTATAATTCTTAGCTGAGTCTAAGCTCAAACGATAACCTAGTTCATAGAAATAATAGTTACAAGAAACTTCTAGTGCATTGGCAACATCTACCTTACCATGCGAATTTCTAGTATGATCCTTTGGACTTGGGGTTATTGCTGTAAACTCATATCTATCAAGAATTGTTTCATAAGGAGTAATTACGCCTTCTTCTAAACCTGCAACTGCTGATACCATTTTGTAAGTTGATCCAGGTGCCGTTTTTTGCTGTAATGGTCTATTAATTAATGGATAAGCTAAATCATTATTAATTTTATTAAAGTACGCTGAATCCACTCGATTAGCAAACATATTGTTATCATAGCTAGGATATGAAACTAGAGCTAGTACTTCTCCAGTTTTTACATCTGTTACTACTACGGAACCAGAACATGGTTCAAGTGCTAATTGTGCAGGCGTAATTTCTAGATTTCTTATCTTCGTCTGAATAAAGGATGCCGGTGATAATGTTCCCGATTTTAGTCCATTAATTGCCTTCTCATCATATTCTAACACACTCTGGTCAAATAATAAAAGACAAATTTCTTTTCCTGTTAATTTGTACGAATATACCAAATCGCGATAGATGATTTTGTTAAAACTGCTATCATCTGTCAAAGTTTCAACTATTAAATCTAGAAGTTTTTCATACAGCTCTTCTGTGCTATAGTACTCATTACCTACATTTAACTTAGTTAAATCTATGAAATTGTTTGATACTGCGTATTTCAAAAAAGCGCTTAAACTGATTGTACCATTTTGATACGCAGCAAGAGTTGTGTCATCTTCAGGAATTTCAGATACTAAAAGTATCTTTTCTTTCTTCAACATGCTATAGATGTAATCAATATACTCTTGCATGTCTTCCGATAAAGACTTCTTAGGAGTTGTATTGGTTATTACTAATTGATTCTTTAAATCCCTAAGAACCACTTTTTGTTGCGACTCAAATTTTCTATAAACTTGTTTCTCCAAATCTGTACTATCATCATTATTTAGGGCCTTAATATCAATTACACTGTTATTAATTAAGGCATAGTACACGTCATATATATTGAGTTTATCATTATTTTTAAGAGCATTTAATAAAATACTTGCCAAACGCTTTTCTAATAACTGATAAGTAGCCTTTTGTAAATCGGCGTCTATAGTAAGATAAACATCGTTTCCAGCTTCTGGTTCATCTGTACTAAGAATTTCAAGTACTCTTGTTTGATCATTTACGATAACAGTCTCACTACCATTCTCACCATGTAGATATTCTTCGAATGCTTTTTCAACTCCTGTTATTCCTATTTGATCAGTAGCACTATAATTATCATATCCTGCTTCTTTTAACTCTTCTAATTTTTCTTGAGTTATCAAACCTGTGTATCCCATAATATGTGCAAAGTATTCACTATCATTATAAACACGTCTTGTTTGTTCAAGAATATCAACGCCTGGTAACTCTTCACTACTTTCTCTAATCGCCGCAACTGTTTCTGCATTCACGTCTGATGCAATTGTAATCGGAAGATATCTAGAATATTTATTCATAAGGATGTTAAAGCGAATCATCATGATTTTTAACGCATCTTCTAAACTATATTCTTCAGAGATATCATACATCTTTGTTGCTTCTTCCGCTGAACCATATCTCATATAATTGAAAACGTCACTAGCAGTTGCCGCTTTTTGTTCATCTGTTAAATCATCGACAGAACTTAAAGAATATACATCTCTCTTGAATCTAAGCTCCGCACTACCTTCTGATTGAAAAACAAAATTACCTTTCTCATCTAATTGAATGAAAAAGTCCTCCGCTAATACTCCACCATTACCTTCTACGAGCCTAATTAACTTGTAAATCATAGCATTCTTTTCTTCATTCGTAGTTAATTCACCCGTATCTTCATACGTTACAAAGTAAGACATTTCATTATAGGCGAGTAGCTTACCTTCTCTGTCGAGTATATTCCCGCGTGTACTTTTTAACTCACGTTCTTTTGTTGTCTTTTGTTGCACTTCAGATTGATATGCTTCACCCTCAACAATTTGAATCGCGAATATTCGATTAACTAACGAAAAACATAACAACAAATAGATAATAACAATAGGAAGTAATCGGGATTGAAACATATTTTTTAGTTTTTCAATTACTATATCAAACATACCTAAACCTCCTTATACGCAGAACGTTCCAATTTCACGTTCAGTATATGCAGTATCTTATAGAGAACGATGGATACTACTACTGTATAGATTAGTTCTGGCAAAATAATTCTCTTTAAATAAAAGAAAAAATTCAAACGATTTCTCAACAGAAATAAAAACACATAATAGAAAAATCCGTATAAAAAATCGCTTAAAGAAACTAAGATTATTGGCATTGTGTAGTCATCACGAAAATAAATCTTATGAGCGTATCCATTTAAATAACCAATACACATATACATCAAACCAAATAATCCAATAATATCGCCATAGCATATATCTACTAAAAGACCACAAGCAAGTCCGACATAGATTCCATTCGTTCTACCGTGCATATAACCTGCAGCCACTGTAACAATAAGTAGTAGATTAGGAACTACACCAGCTATGGAAAGTGCCTGGAAAACAGTACTTTGTAATAAGAAACATACTATAATAACGATTACAGACATAATAAATTGCTTCATATATCAAAATCCTTTCTAGTATAGAGTTTCTTTTAATTCTGTAATAACTAAAACAGTAGTTAAATTCGTAAAATCAACTGCTGGTGTCAAATATCCAGATTTCGTCATGTTGTTTGAATCAAGAGTTACATCTGAGACATATCCAATTAATATACCTGGTAAGTACTTCGGACTAATAGTTGATGTAACTATTTCATAGCCTTCTTCTATCTTTGCATCTTTATCAATTGCTTGAACCTCAATTAAACCATTATCAATTAATTCAAGGTTTCCTTTTACATTACATTGATCATTAGTTTTCAAAAACATACCACTTACATTGCTGGCATCATCAATAATTGAACGAACAGTCGCATTATTATGGGCTACTTCAGTAATAATACCAACAAGACCATTACCTGCCAAAACATTCATTCCAACTTCTAGACCATCATCAGAACCTTTGTCAATGATAAAACGGTTATACCAATTGTTTGTGTCCTTACTTATAATCGTAGCAGCAACTTTAGGATAACTTGGATAACGTTTATCTAATTCATATAAATCACGCAGTGTATCTAATTCATATCCCTCTTGTTGTAGAATTCGATTTTGGTATGTTGTTTCCGCAAGTTGTTCCTTTAGTTCTTTATTCTCTTGTTGTAAATCTTTGATATTAGATAATAATTCTACTTTATCCGTTATCCATTTTCCAACTGTATTAATACCCTTCTGCATTGGAGTAAAAACCCCAGTTACCGCATTCTTAACAGGCTGTACTTTATCCTCGTACCGAACCGATATAAAAATCAATATGATACATAGGACAGAACATATTGCCAAAATATATTTTGGCTCAAGTGAAAACCTTGTTCTACGCCTCATAACGTCCCCCTCGAATTCTCTCTCTATCGCCTAGTTGTCATCTGTTTAACGTTGTATGCAAGTTCTTTTAAATCAGGCTCTTCAATAATTCTTCCTAATCCTTCAACAACTGTGCTGTCAGCTTTATCACAGATATTAACCCTGAGATCTGTATTTGATGCAATTAATGTATCCAACCCTTTAATAGATGCTGAACCACCAGTTACATAGATACCTGATTCAATAATATCTGCAGAAATTTCTGGCGGTGTTCTTTCAAGAATAACCTTAATAGAATCAACGATTGTGTGAAGATATTCTTTTATTGACTCATATACCATTTCTGAATTAATCTCCATCTGTGCAGGAAGACCATTAACTATATTTCTTCCAAACACGGCGATTGTCTCATTTGAACCTGGTAATGCAGATGCAAGGTTTTTCTTAATTGTTTCTGCTGTTTTACTACCGATAGCTAGATTATATTTCTTCTTAACATATAATTTAATGGATTCATCTAGTTTATTGCCACCAACATTAATTAGTTTACTTAGAACAATTCCGCCTAAGGATATAATAGAAATCTCGGTTGTATCTGCACCAATATTAACAACCATAACACCTCTAGCGTTAGTAATATCTAGTCCTACTCCTAGGGCATCAGCAATACTCTTTTCTACTATACTAATAGCTTTTACTTTTGAGTTAGACGCTAATACCGTATCATAGAAGGATTTCTTCTCCACACTTGTAATATCAGTAGGTACTGCTATATAAAAAGTACTAGCACTTTTTTTACCGCCATTAACTTTGTTGATAACGCTAGTTAATAGACGTTGCATATTACTGATATCTGCAATCACACCACTTCTTATCGGTGAAACCACTTTAATATTCACAGGTGCCTTTTCATTCATCTCATACGCTTCATCACCAACTGCTATAACGTCTTTCTTATTCTCAATAGCAATAATATTTCTTTCATGAAGGATAACTCCTTCACCTTTTTTATATACTTTAATTGTGTTTGTTCCTAAATCTATTCCATAAGTCTTTGCTGCCACTTACTTTTACTCCTTCCAAACTACGAACCAGACCTTTAATCAAAAAGGCCTTGTTCTTTTAAACTTATATACATATTATCACCAATAATTATATGATCCATAAGTTGTATTCCGATTAATAATCCTGCCTCTCGTATTCGTTTGGTCGTGTTAACATCTTCTTTGCTTGGCATAGGATCTCCACTTGGATGATTATGAAGCAAAACTATATAGACCGCCCCATACTTGAGTGCATTCAAATAAATTTCCCGTGGTGCCGTAATCGATGCATTAACGGAACCTTTTGATAGTTCCATATCTCGAATCAGCTGGCACTTAGTATCTAAGAACAAAAGGACAGCTTGTTCAACTTTAAGATGTCTCATCTGTTCCATATAGTAATTCGCTATAACTTCAGGTGACGTGAAACGGATTTTCATACCATATGAGGCTTTTGCCATCCGTTTACTTATCTCAGCAAGGCATAGTAATTGTATTGCTTTGACTTTACCAATACCATGAATCTTCATTAATTCGGGCATGGTATACTGATATAGCGATACGATTCCTTGTTCACTTTTAGGATTCATCAAAACACGATTTGCAACATCAATAGCTCGTTCTTTTGCTGAACCTGAACGAATAATAACTGCTAGTAATTCAGCATCTGATAAACTAGCAGTGCCAAAACGTTCACATTTTTCATAAGGTTGTTCAGTTACTGGTAATTCTTTTACTGTTAAATGCTCTGTTTGCTTCATAGTTTTCCTCACTTTCAGTAAGGAACTCTATTCAAACTTGTCCAATAATAACTATTACGGTTTACATCAAGTCCTGCTATAATTTCTTATAAAAGTTTATAATTTCTTATAAAAGTTTATAATTTCTTATAAACTATGATTGCTAACGCAACGCCAATAATACTTGACATTGTGATTTTAATCGTTAATCCGAAAGTTATCTTTAGGATTCCAAGATTCAAATTAAAAGGCTCGCTAAATCCAAATTGTTGACCATAATTAAGCCAAGATAAATACGCAACATCCTTAGCTAACCAACCAATGAATCCCCCGAGCACTATACCTGTCAGTAATAACAAGAATAATGACCACCCATTTTTGGTAGAATTCCGCATCTTAATCCATCCTCATTTTATTCATATAATATACATGTCTTAATCAATTCTCCACGCAACATTTTATCACAAATTCATGTGTTTGTATACACAATTTCGTCGACAACTTATTAAAACTGCAATTATTCACCAATCTGAGGTTGTTAAACTTCTTATAATCTACATAGATTATTTTCATACAACTTCTGAAGTGACATCATTATACCAAATTTTGAGTGATACCATGTTAATCCACCTTGGAAATATACAGCATATGGTGGTTTAATTGGTGCATCTGCACTTAATTCTATAGATGAACCTTGTATGAACGCTCCAGCGGCCATAATAACATCACAAGTATAACCTGGCATCGCCCATGGTTCTGGTGTTACATAACTGTCTACTGGTGCAGCTGCTTGTATTCCTTTACAGAATGCTATAATAGCTTCCGCAGAACCTAAGGTAACAGCTTGAATAATATCATGTCTTGATTCAGTGCTATTAGGAACAACTGGGTATCCTAACTTTTCATAGATATTTGCTGCAAAAATCGCTCCTTTTAATGCACCTGATACTACTTGTGGAGCCATAAAGAAACCTTGAATTAATTGTTGGTTAATCCCAAGTGTTGCACCAACTTCTTTACCTAAGCCAGGTGCAGTAAGACGGTATGCTGCGTTATCAACATACTCTTCTTTACCCACAATGTAACCACCAATCGGTGCAAGTCCACCCCCTGGATTCTTAATTAAAGAACCGACACATAAATCAGCTCCCACATCCGTTGGTTCGATTGTCTCAACAAATTCACCGTAACAATTATCTACCATACAAATCACATCTGGTTTGATCTCTTTAATAAAAGAAATTAGTTCGCCAATACGCGCAACTGATAACGTTGGTCTTGTTTGGTAGCCCTTTGAACGTTGAATAGTAACTAGTTTCGTCTTTTCATTCAATGCATTCTTAATACCCTCGTAATCAAATGCACCATCCTCAAGCAAGTCAACTTGACGGTATGTTACTCCATATTCAGCCAAAGAACCTCTGCTAGGCTTAATTCCAATAACACCTTCTAATGTATCGTATGGCTTTCCAACTGGCGATAAAATTTCATCACCTGGTCTAAGATTTCCTGACAAAGCTATTGTAAGGGCATGTGTACCACAAGTTAACTGCGGACGTACTAAAGCTGACTCAGCATGGAATACAGATGCATAAATACTTTCTAAAGTATCCCTTCCTAGGTCATTATAACCGTAACCTGTTGTCGCACTAAAGTGAACATCAGATAAACGATTTTCTTGCATTGCTTTAATCACTTTCATCTGATTATATTCAGCTACTTTGTCGATTTCATCAAATCTATCTTTCAAAGACGCCTCAATCGTCTTACAAAATTCTAGTACTTTATTATCAATACCTAAGCTTTGGTACATATCTTTTAAATCTTCCATTTCTTTTCTCCTGCCTGTTTTTATATGATATTCTTTTCCTTTAAAATATCACACATTTTTTCTAGAATTGCATCTTCACTATCATCAAAATCACTTTTGTTTAACCAAATAACTTCTCTTTCCCGCTTAAACCAAGTTAATTGACGTTTTGCAAAATGTCTTGTATCTCGTTTTAGTACGTAAATAGCTTCCTCTAGGGTACATTCACCTTCTAAATAATCAATAATTTCCTTATAGCCTAATCCCTGCATTGATATAAGATCTTTCGTATACCCTTTATTATATAAGGAAGAAACTTCCCCGACCAAACCTTGTTCCATCATAATGTCAATTCTCTTTTCAATTCGATCATATAATATATTGCGATCGTGATTTAAAACAAAATACGCAAAGTTATAAGGAGATTCCTTTTGTTTTTGTTCTTCATTATGTTCAGAGATTTTCTTACCAGTTTGATGATAATATTCAAGTGCACGGATTACACGCTTTACGTTGTTTTGATGGATCGTTTTTGTCGCTTCTTCATCTATTTCTTTTAATTGTTCGTAAAGGAACTCAGCTCCTCTTTCATCAGCTACTTGCCTAAGATGTTCACGATAAGAAGTATCTGCATCTGTTTCAGTAAAATCAATGTCATTCAAGATTGCCTGTATATAGAAACCCGTACCACCTACAATGATAGGTATCTTTCCTTTTGCATAGATTTCTTCCATATATGTTAAAGCTAGCTGTTTGAACTTAACAACATTAAAATCTTCATCTGGCATGAATTCATCAATAAGATAATGTTTAACATCTTGCATTTCTTCTGGCGTAATCTTTGCAGTACCTATATCCATCATTTTATAAACCTGCATAGAATCAGCTGATATGATTTCTCCATTGACAGCTTTTGCAAGACGTATGGAAAGTGCAGTTTTGCCCACTGCAGTTGGTCCTGTAAGAATAATTAGTGGTTTATTTCCCTTGTTCATATGCACCTCCAATGATATTTCTATCCTTATTTATGGTAGTGTACCATACAATTTACAAATTTTCAAACACAATAGGTACAATTTCATGCTCGATTATTTCAATGAAGTATTCTTCAATTTCTTGACTTACCCATTAAAACATGCTATATTTACTACGATTGTAATTTTCTCGAGTAAATTATTCAAAAAATTCAACAATAGTTTATCATTAAGTGTGCAACTATACTACTATTTCATATACTAATAACATAGCATACTTAATTAACATAATTAAAGGGGGAATCCATAAAAACAGAGTCCTATAATAATAGCCCATATATAAATTTGGTTTCTGACAGAAATGTCTTCAATTAGTGTTATAGATTCTAATCTATCCTAACTTGATAAAATTAGCGCCATGTACCTTTGTCTGGGCGGAAAAAGCAAAGGGTAACGAGGTAAAAGGTGTTCGAAAATTCGGCGGGGACCTTTTCGTATTCTTGGATACGTAATATATCTTCAAAAGTCTGAGTAATCAGGGAACAAAGAGATATAACCAAGCTGTTATTTTTGTTGTCTTTTTTAGGCAATTCCTTTAATTCATATATAGATTACTGTTGTTAAAGATAAGTTCAGATTTGAAACTGTATCTGTTTTTCATTAGACTCTAATATACTGAATTAATATAATTGTCCTAATTAAATTCTGCAAAAATAGCTTATTTCTTGTTGTGTTTAAACAATTGCGTAACGCTCAAAATGTTTAATAGCTTCTTATCTGACATACGATAACAAAGAAACAATAGCGGAACACCTAAAGTACTTCTTAGTGTGTAGCGTGTTTCGTGTTATAGTATGTTAGGCAAGAAGCTCTAAAAACTTAAATTAAGTTTCGCAATTGATTATTATTTGTCTATTAAAAGGAGAATGAATTATGTGCGGAATTATTGGTTTCACTGGAAATCTTGATGCTAAAGAAGTAATGTTAAATGGTCTTAGTGAATTAGAATATAGAGGATATGATAGCGCTGGTATCGCTTTCTTTCAAAATGATACCATTCATACAATTAAAACTACTGGTAAAGTTGCTAATCTAATTGAAAAGGTTGCTGCTTCAGGGGATATGTCTACAACTTGCGGTATTGGCCATACTAGATGGGCTACCCATGGTGGAGTTTCTGATACTAACTGCCATCCACATAACTTTGGTAGAGTTACTTTAATCCACAATGGTATTATCGAAAATTATCATGAATTAGAGCAAGAATTTGCAAAAGAAGGCAAATTCCCAGTTTCTCAAACAGATTCTGAAATTGCTGCTATGGTTATTGATAGTCTATATGAAGGAGATGCTTACGAAGCTATCCGTAAAGCTTCAGAAATTCTTGATGGAGCATACGGTTTCTGCATTCTATTCGATGATCAACCAGGCGTTATCTACGCGATTCGTAATGGTAGTCCACTTGTAGCTTGTCAATCTGAACAAGGTTCTATCGTTGCTTCCGACATGGTTGCATTAATCAAATACTCAAAAGATTATTTCGTATTACCTGAACATCATATTGCTAAATTAGATGGTACTCAAATCGAAGTTACTACACTAGATGGTACTGTTGTTGAACCAAAAATCTTACACGTTGACTGGGATATTACTTCTGCTAAAAAGGGTGGATATCCTCACTACATGTTAAAAGAGATTCATGAACAACCAGATGCATTACACAATACAATCATTCCTCGTATAAAGAATGGTATGTTAGACTTTAAAGATGACGGAATTGCTGATGATGTATTCTCAGATGTTAATCGTGTAATTATAATTGGTTGCGGTACTGCTATGCATGCTGGTTTAATAGGTAAAGTAATGTTTGAAAAACTATTACGTATCCCTGTAACAGTTGAAATTGCATCTGAATTCCGTTATAATGATCCAATTCTTGATAAGAATACTTTAGTAATTACAATATCTCAATCTGGTGAAACTGCTGATACTCTTGCTGCTCTTCGTTTATCAAAAGAAGCTGGTTGCAAAACATTATCAATTGTTAATGTGAAGGGTTCTTCAATTGCTCGTGAAAGTGATTATGTTTTCTACACACATGCAGGTCCAGAAATTGCAGTTGCTAGTACGAAAGCTTATACTGTTCAATTATCTAGTATCTATATGATTGCCTTCAAATTTGCTATGGTTCGTGGAACAATTAGCAAAGAAACTTGTGAAGATTACTTAAAACAATTACAAGATGTTATCAACGCTGTAGCTACTACTATTGACTTAGATAAACAGGTTGAAAAAATCAGCGAGTGCCTTACAAGCGCAGAAGATTTATTCTTTATTGGTAGAGGCCTAGATTATGCCTTATCCTGTGAAGGTTCAATCAAATTGAAAGAAATTAGTTATATTCATTCCGAAGCATATGCAGCTGGTGAATTAAAACATGGTACACTCTCACTTGTAACAGATGATGTCCCAGTTATTGCACTTGCAACACAAGAAAAGGTTTATGCTAAGATGATTTCTAACATTCGTGAAGTTCGTGCAAGAGGTGCGATGGTTATCCTTATCACGAATGGTGAAATGCCAGTTGATGATGATTTATGTGCACACCACATAGTATTGCCAAAAACAGATGATCAATTTGCACCTTTCACTGCAGCTGTAGTGTTACAATTAATCGCTTACTACACATCAGTTCATCGTGGACTTAATGTTGACCAACCAAGAAATCTTGCAAAATCTGTAACTGTAGAATAATTTATATATAAATTTTTAAAACTTTAAAGAGTAGAGGAAAACTGATTTCCTCTACTCTTTTTCTGTCTTCAATCTATTATGTAAGCTTACTCTAATAATTTGGGCTCTACAAAGAACTTCCTTTATATAAGTATTGCTAATATATTTTATGATTTATTAGTATATTCTTATATAACCATTGTTTTTAACCTCTATATTTAATAAAATAAGAATGTAATCTAAAAAACATTATGTTATTAAGATTTTCAGCTCAAACTTCACAAATAAAAACGACTCCTAGGAATCTTCAAATGGGGGGGTTTGAGTTTTATTAATAACAAATCTATAAATTAATAATCGGAGGTTATTATGGGCGGATTTTTTGGCGTGGCATCTAAATCAGATTGCGTGTTTGATCTATTCTTCGGTACAGATTATCATTCACATCTCGGTACAAGAAGAGGCGGTATGGCAGTATACGGCGAGAAAGGATTTGACCGTGCAATTCATAATATAGAAAATTCACCTTTCCGAACTAAGTTCGAGAAAGATGTGAACTCTATGGAAGGTAACCTTGGTATCGGTTGTATATCTGATTATGAACCACAACCGTTAATTGTACGTTCACATCATGGTACATATGCAATTACTACGGTTGGAAAAATTAACAATACAGAGGAAGTCATTAAGCGGATCTTTGCAACGGGACATTCGCATTTCTTAGAAATGAGTGGTGGTGATATTAATCCTACTGAGCTAGTGGCTGCTATAATTAATCAAAAAGAACATCTTGTAGAAGGAATTCAATATGCACAAGATCTAATTGAAGGGTCTATGACATTAATGATAATGACTCCTAAGGGAATTTTTGCAGCTAGAGATCGATTAGGTAGAACTCCAGTTTCAATTGGTAAGAAGTCTGACTCATTTTGTGCCTCTTTTGAAAGTTTTGCATACCTTAACCTGGGTTATACGGAGTATAAGGAATTAGGACCAGGTGAAATAGTTGTGTTTACTCCTGAGGGTGTACAGACATTACGACAACCAGGTAAAGATATGAAAATCTGTACCTTCCTATGGATATATTATGGTTATCCTTCTTCTTCATACGAAGGAATTAGCGTAGAAAAGATGCGTTATAATTGTGGCGTTAAACTTGCAAGTCGTGACAATGTTAAACCAGATATCGTTGCTGGCGTACCTGATTCAGGTACAGCTCATGCGATTGGTTATGCTAATGCGTCAGGCATTCCATTCTCAAGACCCTTTATTAAATATACTCCAACTTGGCCACGTTCTTTCATGCCTACAATTCAAAGCAAACGTAACTTAATTGCTAAGATGAAATTAATACCTGTTCATGATTTAATTCAAAACCAAAGCTTACTTTTAATTGATGATTCCATTGTTCGTGGGACACAACTGAGAGAAACAACCGAGTTCTTATATCAGAGCGGCGCAAAGGAAGTTCATATTCGACCTGCTTGCCCTCCTCTTCTATACGGATGTAAATATCTTAACTTCTCTCGTTCTACTTCAGAAATGGATTTAATTACACGTAAAATTATAGCTAAGAACGAAGGCGATAACGTAGATAAGAAAACACTTGAAGAATATGCGAATCCAGAATCGGATCGTTACCAAGCTATGCTAGAAGAAATACGTAATCAGCTTAACTTTACTTCTCTTAGGTATCATCGTCTTGACGATATGATTGAATCAGTTGGTATTGAACCATGTAAGTTATGTACTTATTGTTGGAACGGGAAAGAATAACATTAGAATAATATAAAGAGAATGCTACATCAAAGCACTTATCAACCAGATTTATATTCAGGTTGACAAGTGCTTGTTTGCGTTATATACTATTGTAAACCTATATGTATTAATAGTTGACAATTAAAAATATGGAGGTTACATTCGATGAATATGAAAACTAAAGTTTTAACTACAAGTGCGATGTTTGTCGCTCTTACTGCGATTTGTTCACAGATACAGATTCCACTTCCAATGGTTCCAATTAATCTCGCTTTGTTTGCTATCTATCTTACAGGAACTATACTTGGTCCTAAGTACGGTACTTTATCAATTCTTGCATACGTATTATTAGGTGGAATTGGAGCTCCAGTTTTTGCAGGATTTACTGGTGGTTTTGGTAGAATCACTGGACCTACAGGTGGTTATATTATCGGATACGTATTAGCCACATTTATTGTAGGACTTATAACTAAAAAGTTCGGTTATAGCTGGTGGAAACTTGTAATCGCAATGGTTGCTGGTTTAACTGCTTGTTATATTGTAGGAACAGCATGGTTTATGTACATAACTGGTAATTCACTAGCAGCATCTATGACATATTGCGTTATTCCTTTCTTGCCAGGAGATGTAGTTAAGATCAGTCTAGCGACGGCATTAACTATTCGATTACGAAAATCATTACCTGATTTAATGCGTGCAGAGGCCCTTTAATGTATACTCTTTTATTTTGATATAAAATCCGAACAGGAATGGAATTCGATTTGTAAAAAATAAGAATAAACTTGTATTTCAACCATATTAGAGATACAATACTTATATATCAAATCGTAATATAAAATGGAGGTGACATTATGAAACAATGTATTACTGAATTCATAAATCGTTCATGGACTAAAGAAGAAAAATTTCTCGTTGTTCTCTCTGCAGCATTAGTAGGGATTATAGCTGGCTTTATCTTCTCTCCAATCCAAAGAGGAGTCAGCTTATTTAGTCACAATGGTTCAAATAATTCTAACAATGGAAATCCTCAGAATCCTACCATCGAAGAAGAAGTATGTGAGGAAGAATAGAAATCTGATTAATAAAGGACTGTTTATCTATAAACAGTCCTTTGTTTTACTATGCTATATCGTCAATTCACTGAATCTCTTCACTACAATTGGACCATTGATTCCTTCAAAATACAAATCGATCCCACTTGTATTAATGATTGTAGAACCATCTGCATAGTATTTTACTTGTTTGAATGCATTGCAGTAAGCAATGATGTCACTATTGGTAGCTATCCAAATATCAGATAAATATGGTTGCATATATATTAACAGGTTCTCAATTGTTTCCCAGTCATTATTCCTAGCAAACTCGTAACTATGTCCCCAGATATAAAACAATCTTATTCGTCTATAGATATCTTCTTCCTCACAGAATTCCTTCGCCAATTCCATAAGTTTATCATCATTATGATGACATGTTGGATTCCATTCAAGTGGATTAGTAGGGAGCTCAAACTGATGTGTTGAATTTACTGTTCTTGCATATTGAATACCGCACATCTCTAATACTGTCTTAACGGTATCATTATAGGTACCATACGGATATGCAAAGCCATTTACTAAATAACCTGTTAAATCTTCAAGATTCTTTCTATCGTTAATTACCTCATAAGCCATCGCACTAGTATCCAAACTTGGAAGCGAAGGGTGCGTAACTGTATGAGAAGCAACTTCGTGACCTTTATATAATTGTTTCACTTCTTCAGCTGTTACAGTTGAATTCTCCTGCTTAACACCATTAATATTCTCAACTTCTACTCTACCTAGCTCTCCTGAATTAAGATTAAATGTTCCCTTTACATGGTATGTATTGAATAGTTCTACTAATTTACGATCATGAATTAATCCATCGTCGTAACTGAATGTTAATGCTTTACGCTTTCCCTCCGGAAAGAGTAGATTCCATTTTGTTCCCATTATGTACCTCCTGAATTATCAAATATATCTAACTGGTTTCGTTATCTTAATTTTATTCATCAACAAAAAGGTAAGTTGACTAGATAACGAAACCATACAAATCTCTATAATTAATATAGCACTTTATAAGAATGTTGAGAAGAACAATATTGCTAAATCATACCCTTTTCCTGCCCTGTTTTGATTATTCCTACTACACCAAGCCCCAATAAGACGCTAATTGAAAATATCATCTTTTAAATAATCATACTGCCTTATGGTAACCTACATCTATCTATTAATTACTTTAACTTGCAATCCTTCCATTACATCAAGCGTTTTTTGATTCAAGGAAGGATCAAAACTAGCCGTTAACGATGCATCAACAATAATTGTTGCACTCGGATAATACGTCTGAAAGATGACAGCATTACTTAGCACACAAATATTAGATACTAATCCAACTAACTCAACCTCATCAACCGACTTAGGTAACTTATTCGCTATTTCATGTGTGATAGAAAGTCCAAATGATTCTTTGTCAAACCCTACCGCACCAACTTCATCCAATGCTACCTTGGTTTTGCCATAAACTTCCCATCCATTGGAATCTTTTACACAGTGTTTTACCGGAAGATTTCTTCCTTCGCGTGTTTGTAAGTAATCCTCTGCATGCGTATCTCTTGTAAAGAATACATTGTTTTCTCCGTATTCTCTAATTTTTTTAGCAATACCTTCATCTAATTTTTCAGCACCTTCAAAACCTAATGCTCCGTTTACAAAATCATTCTGATAATCCACAACAACTAAAATCTTCTTCATACTTATGCTTCCTTTCATATTATTCGATTTTATATTCCATTATAAATATTTATATTTTTATTGATTTGTTACCATGCGAGTAATCGTAGTGCACTGTATGTACCATCCCGTTTCTCGTCTATTCTTCAATTTACAATATTTTATCATAATCATATTAATATAACCAGCTACAATTTCATAAGTTTGTACAATTGACTAATCCTGTCTTTTTATGAATTAAGAAAGCTTCTTCTTTATCTATACGCTCTATAATCATCATCATAAAAAAAATGGACTGCGAACAATGCACAGTCCATTTTTATTAGCCAAATCCATAGATTTTTCTTGATAATTTATAACCCATAATAATAATTTTACGTCCTGATTTACCAGGTAATTTCATTGATTTAGCAATTAATAAGGAATTTACTTCTTTATATAAATCCTTATCATAATTTTTTAGGTAATCCCATAGCTCTTGTTTTTTCTCTAAATTCTCTTCCGTTCCCGATTTAATTAAGAAAACAGAACTAATGGTCATCATCATGGCTAAATATTTAACCATATAATTTCTTAATTTTCTATCTTTAATTTTTAGAATATCATAACATTCTATCATTAATTTTGTTACTCGTATCTGTTGATCAATTCTACTAATCATTACCTTTTCGTTGACAGATTGATCATCACGGCCAATGAAGTAACGATAGAAGTCAACATCCATATAATACATAGTCTTAACACTCGGAAGTGGCTGATAAACGTATATGTTATCGACGTAGAATGTATGCTTTGGTAATCTAAGGCCACAATCTTTTAATAATTGTGTACGATAGATAACAGAATGCATAAGAATGAATTGGCTTTGTTTAAAATAAGCCGTGTCTTTCCAAGTAAATAAACAATTTTTAGGAAAAGCTGTTTTATAATCCATCACTTTTTGTTTATTTAAAGTTGCATTTTCATATACATAATTAGAAAATAACGCGTCTAGCTCTACAGTATCCCTAACCATCTTTTTTAACACTTGCAAAATCTCTTGTAATGCTTCCTCATTTACCCAATCATCGCTATCTACTACTTTATAATATAAACCCGTAGCATGTTTTAGCCCTGTATTAACTGCTTCACCATGCCCTCCATTTTCCTGATGGATTGCTTTAATAATACTCGGGTACTTCTTCGCATATTCATCTGCTATCTCTTTTGTGTTATCTTTTGAGCCATCATTAACAATTATAATTTCCATATCCTCTCCACCTGTTAGCAAGGACTCTATGGCATGACTCATATATTCTTGCGAATTATAACATGGTATTGCTACTGATAATAACTTCATTTTCTCACCTTTTAACAATACTCCAACAATGTACATAAACAGTTGAAGTACTTATCTAACATAATCCTTAGTTACATCTTCACTAGCTATTATTTTTTCATAATAACTAGTTTCATCATTGGATAATTGATTACAACCTGTATCACTATATTTATAACATTTGCAAGTGTAGCTGCAAAACCACCCACGTATGGTTTAATCAATGCAATCACATGTGGTGGAAGCCAGATAGATATAACTCCCGCTACCATAACTGTTGCAATATACCAAGGTAGTACTTTTGATATTTTACAGGTTGCTCCAAATACAACTTTTCTTTGCACAAAGAAATTAGCTGTCTGTGCGCATACATATGCTAAAAAGAAAGCGAGAAAGCCGCATAATCCACCATTTTCCTTTGGATAATTAAATATAAACCACTTGAAATCTCTATCTATAAACCTTTGAAATAATAAATCATTACCAATCCAAAGTACAACAAAATTGACAATTGTCGCGACATTACTCATAATATTAAATAATATAAATTCATATAGATCCGGATGTTTTTCTTTCCATACTTTTATCTTATCAACCATGTTGCTACCTACAATCCTTTCTTTATCTCTTTAGCATTGCTTTAATAAAATGGCCGAAACCTTTAAGTTCTTTTCCGTTTGCCATCTCAACCAATGCTTTAACCATATCCATATTAACTGCTCCACCCGTCATTTTTGATATTCCGCGAAAAGGCATATTATAAATAAATAATATGTTAAGGTTTGGTGTTCCCTTTTTCTCACTTCGATTTTTCAATCCGGTAAGTACCTTATAAACAAGCCTTGCAAGTATGCTCTTCGCATAATAAAGCTGACAGATTGCATCATTGATATCAATCTTACCATCTTTGTTCCATCTTCCATCTGGTATTGGAGCATCTAATATATGTTGAAACTGATTGTCATCTACATCCGTAATCTTTCCAGAAAAATATGACGGAATTTCTTCCTTCTTATATGGTGATATTCTATCCGTTCCATTGACATCAATCTCAGATTGTAAAACTATTTCATCTGCATTGATACCAACTGATACCTGGTATGTTCCACCTTCTATCTCCCATCTGTTCGTAAAAATATTATAATAACGAAATGTTTTATCATCAAATGGTATTAAAACATCTTTTTCTTCCCCTGCCTTTAAAAATACTTTCTTAAAGCCTTTCAACTCTCTGATTGGTCTGAATATCTGATCAGACTCTTTGCCAATATAAAGCTGTGCAATCTCTGCACCGTCATAGGCTCCAGTATTTTTTAGCTTGAAAGTCACGCCTTCTTTATTCACCTTCAAATCTGAATAAGAAAAAGACGTATAACTTAGACCATAACCGAATGGGAATAATACCTTAAGTCCCACCGTACTGTAATAACGATAACCAACATATAAACTTTCTCTATACTCACTAGTACGTTCCTTACCAGGAAAATAGTTATAGGTTGGGTTATCTTCATATTTTAATGGATAGCTCTCATTAAGTTTTCCTGATGGACAGTATTTTCCAGTAATTACATCAAGCATGGCACTCGCACCAGCTTGACCACTTAAATATCCATGAAGAACTGCCTTAACCTGATGAATCCAAGGCATCTCTATAGCCGAACCAGCTGATAATACAACGATGACATTTTCGTTCACTTTTGATACCGCTTCAATTAAGTCAATCTGATTTTGTGGCATACGCATATGAGTACGATCCACACCCTCTGACTCACTGATTTCATCTAAACCAGCATAGATTAAAACATATTCCGATTTAATTGCCGCTTCTTTTGCTTTCTCAATTAACTTATAGTCAGTCTTTTTGTTTCTTTCATAGCCTTGTTCATAACGATTCATTACTAGGCCACTCTCGCTAAATATTTCTAATGTTGTATCTACCTTTATTGGATTGACAAGAGAGGAACCAGCACCTTGGTATCGTGGTTTTTCTGCGAAGTCTCCGATTACTGTAACGTTACTTCCCTTTGCAAGAGGAAGGATATTTCCTTCGTTTTTAAGAAGAACTATACTCTCTCTTGCCACTCTTTTAGCAAAATTATGATGACTCTCTACGTCAAATGTTTTTACTTTGTCTTTATTTATTGCATTATGGGTATCTAGAATAACCGATAGCAATTCATCTACTCTTTGATCGAGTAGTTCTTCTTTTAATCTACCGGATTCTACCGCCTGAACAATCTCAGTTGTTCCCATCTTTCCAGTAGATGGCATCTCTAGATGACTTCCATGTTCTACTCCAAGTACGTGGTCGTTACTGCCACCCCAGTCAGATACTACAATCCCATCAAATCCCCATTCGTCTACTAATATTTTCTGTAGTAGATGAGCACTTTCATTAGCATAAGTTCCATTAATCATATTATAGGAAGTCATAATAGTCTTTGCTTTACCTTCTTTTATTGCAATCTCAAATCCTGTTGTATAGATTTCTCTAAAGGTACGTTCATCCACAACCGAATCACTTGCCATTCTACGAAGTTCTTGATTATTAGCAGCAAAATGTTTTGGACATGCCGCCACGCCTTTGCTTTGAATTCCACGAATATAGGCCGCTGCCATCTTACCTGATAAATAAGGATCCTCACTAAAATATTCAAAATTTCTTCCACACAAAGGGCTTCTCTTAATATTAAGGCCAGGTCCTAATACCACATTAACTCCTAAAGATACAGCCTCGATGCCAAGGTGCTCACCTAGTTCTTCGCCAAGTTTTTCATCCCAACTGTTAGCAACAGTTGCAGCAGTTGGATAACAGGTAGATGGTAGACTAGCATTCAACCCTAGATGATCGGAAGCACCAGCTTGTTTTCTTAGCCCATGTGGTCCATCAGATAAATACATAGAAGGAACTCCAATAGCTTCATACGGTACTGTACTCCAGGTGTCTTTTCCTGACATCATAGCTGCCTTATCATGTAAACTCATTCGATCTATAATAGATTGATTTTTTAACATCCTTTTTCTCCTTACAAATGATAATCTATAAAAATCTAATAATAGAATATCACTTTGAAAAGTATTTTGTTTATCATGGCATACTCTGTAATATCTGTGGCATAATTCGCTTATTTTTTTCCTTCTTGTGCTTCTTTTAGTAACCTTGTGAACTCTGCTGGAATTGGTATAACAATCTGCAACATAAAAATTTCATTTTCCAGACTAGTATATAATGTACCACCGTATTTTTCCGCCAGATGCTTCATACTTTTTATTCCGAACCCATGATACACTTTGTTTTTCTTCGTAGTTTTTGGTAGTCCATCAACGATTTGTATATTTCCTTCGAAATAATTATTGGTCTGTATACATAGAAAGCTTCTATTAGCTGATACAGTAAAACTAATCGCTCTTTTCTCTTTGTCCTTATGTTTGATTACGCATTCAATTGCATTGTCAAGTGCATTACCAAGAAGTACATAGATATCTAGTGTACTCATAAAATCAAGCTGGTTTGCATCAACGATACAAGAAAGACTAATACCATGTTCTTCACAATAGAGACTTTTTTCTGACAAGATTGTATTCAAAACTTCATTTTCTGTTTTCACTACGGAATCATATATCATTATGGAATCTTCCACTTCTTCTATATACTTATCAAATTCTTCACTTTTTGCTACTTTAAGAGCTTGAATCTGATGTTTCAAATCATGACATTTCCGATTGATAATTTCAATATTTTCCTTAGAAAGTTTATATTGTTTTTGTCTCTCATAAAGAAGCTGAGTAACAATCTCTTTTTCCCTACTTAATGTGCTGATTCTAAAAATACTGAACTGCACTCCAAGCACTAAACTACAACTAAAGAAATCATATATTGCTCCTTGATAATTTATCTTGCTATAGTTACGTTCACCACTCAAAAAAATATCTTGTCCCAAAAATGCAGTGAGAAACAATATTGCAAGTATACCACTGAAAAATAGAACAGTCTGACTTTGATCATCATATAGGACTCCTCCATATTCTTTCAATCGTATTGCAAAAATCTTAATAATTATATAATACCATATGAGACTTGTAACGACACATAATAGAATATAAACCCATAAATTATCCTTCACACTTGGCCAAATTCCATATGCAATCACTTCATTCACAAGAACATATTCTATATGCTGAACAGAGTATCCTGCAATCCCCATAAACAAAGTATCACTTACTGTAATTCGATAACAGATACGTATATGGATCAAGGATAAAACAACTAGGAAAATATACCATGAAATTGAGACCATATTGATAATAGAAGCACTATTTAATCCTTCTACCCATGAACGTATGTTTATATAAGCAATGGCTAGTGCGATAAGAATAATAAATCCAGTCCATGCCTTTACAAAGAAATTTTTCTTTCTTTTTGCAAAAGACCATACAAAAATCTGTTCAGCTAATATAAGTTCTACAATAAAACGTAATTCTTCAAATACAGCAAGTGCGTCCATTATTGCATTCCCCCTACGTATCTAGTAAATTCCATCAAAAATTCACTTTTCTTATTACGACTAATCTGCAGATCATAGCCACTTACTTTTAAGATATTTCCATTGACGGATTCTACGTATTTTAGATTCACCAAATAACAGTGGTTACTTCTTACAAAATGGTAATTCTTTAGATTCTCTTCTATCTCCTTCATAACACCACGAACGGTATAATCCCCATTAATGGTATGATAAATCAGATAATGACGTATTACCTCAATATAGCAAATATCAGATACATACAGGTGAACAATCCCTTCTTGTGTATTCAAAGTTAGTTTTTTGTCTTGGTTTCTAGTAATGTAGCGCATTGCCTTTTTTATCTTCAGTGCAAAATCGAAATAGGATACTGGTTTTATAACGAAATCTATAGCTTCCACTTCATAGCCATTAATCGCATACTGTGCCATGTTGGTAATAAACATTAACACAACACGAGAATCCATTCTTCTTAATTCTTTAGCTGTCTCAATACCATTGAGTCCAGGCATTTCTATATCCATTAGCACTAAATCATAATCCCTACTATAGTTATTCAAAAAATCATTTGGATTATGAAAAATCGATACATGAATATTTATATTATTTTCCTTTTCAAAACGTTTGATATAACTATCTAGCAAATCAGTTGCATTCTTTACATCATCAACAACAGCCAGCTTCATAGTTTCCTCCATTAACAATCAAAGAAATCTGCAGCAAAATATGCTGCAGAATCCCTTTTTTGTTTCTATTGTATACTTTTTTCAAGCTTTTGTGAACCTAGATATTTCATTTTATTTTCTTACTGTTCCAGATCACGCTTTCTTCCTTTAACATATTTTGTTGTTACAACAACAAGTGATGTTAATACTAAGATACCAGCAACCACATCTAGAGTAACTAACGCCTTTTTCCATAACGGCATAATTACAACTAACTTACTTCCTTCAGATAAACCATTCATTTCATTACTGTTTGTAATTGCATAGATAACATTCTTAGCTGCTCTTTGCATATTAGTTAAAACAGTAGGAGTCATCTGATCCTCTGATAAAGCCCAAAGTGACGCATCTGTGTTTAACCAAAGGTCCGTTCCTGCTTCTAATCCTTCACGCAAATCTTCGTAAGCAAATACTGAGAATGAAGCTTGGTCTGTTACAACCATCCCTTTAAATCCCCATTCATCTCTTAAAGTCGCTGTCATAAGACCTGAATGGCCCCCTGACCAACGAGCACCAATTCTATTCATACTTGCCATCATACCAAGAGCATCGCCTTCACGTACAGTATACTCAAATGGCTCTAAGTATAACTCACGAATCGATTGTTCATTTGCAAATATTGCACCACCTACACGGTTACATTCTTGATCATTTAATGCAAAGTGTTTTACTGTAACTACAGCACCCTTTGATTGTGCCCCTATAACTGTGCTTGATGCCATTTTACCAGAAAGGAAACCATCTTCTGAGTAGTATTCAAAATTTCTACCACTATATGGAGAACGATGAATATTACATGCAGGTGCATACCATACAGCAACATCAAGAGCTAAACTATCTTCTCCAATACATCTACCAAATTCTTCTGATAATTCTAGATTCCATGTAGAAGCTAATACTACTGCTGGCGGATAAGATGTTCCACTTTCACCACCAACTAATGTACCTGATATACCAGCTGGGCCATCTTTATCTGTAGTAGCTGGTAATTGGATTGATTCAATATTCATAGTTGCGTAACCACCAATACGTACCAATTTATCCATCTCTTCAACAGTTAATTGTTGAACTAATACATTCCATAAATCATTATCATAATCTGCTCCGATTAATGTAGCAGCCTTTAAAGCTCCAAATTCTTCGCTAATTGTATTCGTCACTGGTTTTTCAGCATTTTCATCTTCTGAGAATGAGATTTCTAGGTCCGATAACATTTCATCCGATGCTTTTAATGCGCCATCTGCATATGTCGTTGGCCATGTGCCTGACCAGTCACTTCTACTTAAATATTGAAACTCAGAATCATAATATGAGATATCTGCTTTTTCAAACTGGTTTGTAATTTCATTACCTGTAGCCATAGATACTGCGTAAGTCTTAGTATCCATTTTATTAACTGTTACTTTTGCTGTGAAATCTGCTTTTCCATCATAATCCATGCCATCAGCAGTTGTTTTTCCCTTTGCTGCAAGGATATTATTTAGAGCATCATGTGCATCTACACCTGCGGCAAAATAATAATCACCAGCATCTACAATATACGTACCAGTACCATTAGCATCATAAGTCTTCATCACTTCTTTCTCAACTGATACTGTTACTGTTTCGCTCTTACCAGCTTCAATCTCAGAAGTTTTTGCAAAACCAACTAATTCAACGGAAGCTTTCTCAATTCCATTTTCTTTATCATAATCCGTATAAGGGGATTGCATATAAACTTGTACAATGTCTTTACCCGCTGTATCACCTGTATTGGTTACCTTAACGGTAATCTCATAGGTATCATCCGTTTCTTTCACACTATAGTCTGACCAGCTAAAGTCTGTGTAAGATAAACCATATCCAAATGGATATTGTACAGTTGTTGCGTAGTCATAATTTGTTTTCGCTTCATTGCCTAATACAACATCTTCATATCTTGTTTCATAATATAGATATCCGACATAAATTCCTTCACCATATACCATATAAGTATTACCACGATCAACTTCACTATTGGTAATTGTGTAATTACCGAAGTTTTCTATACTTGGAGCACTCAATGAATCATAAGCGTAAGTATCAACAAGCGCACCAGATGGATTTACTTCACCTGTTAAAACACTAGCAACACCATAAGCACCTGTTTCTCCTAATGCACCAATCCAAAGACATGCATCGATATCATACTCTTCTAAGAAGCCAAGTTCCATAGCATTTTGAGTATTTAACAGCACTACAACCTTATCAAAGTTTTCTGTAACCATCTGAATCATTGCTTTCTCAACATCATTTAACTGTAGATACGTATAGCCATCTTCTAATGGTTCATATGATAAGTCAGAGCTTTCTCCACCAGAACGACCAATTACAATTACTGCTGCGTCGTTATATTCTGTAAAACTTGATTTTACTGCATCTGTGTAAACATCCACTGGAACTTCATTTACAGCGAAAGTACCTTCACCATATACATCAGGAGTTGCTTTTCTATAAGAAGAACCCTTACCTGTTTCATAGAAATCCCATAATGTCTCATTCAATTCATATCCTGCATTCTTAAACGCAGTCTTTAAATTCACTGCTTTTGAAGAATCTACAGAACCTGCTCCACCACCACCATAGATTGGATCAACACTATCTTGTCCAAACACACTGATTTTAGAACCAGAAGTTATTGGTAGTGCATCATTTTCATCTTTCAGAAGAACGATACCTTCTTCTTCAATTTTAGTACCTACCTCTTGTAGATGTGCAGTTCTTTCTTCTTCAGTATCAAAGTCACTTGTGAAGTAATCTGCATTTTCACCCTCAGCAGTTACTATCTTCTGATTTGACTGATTGAAATATACAGATATAAGATTCTGATACTTCAATGCATAGTAATTTCCAATTACAAGTCCAATAACAATTGCAGTACATACTACATATGCTATAATTACCTTAACTTTGGAAATGCGTTTCTTAACTTTCATGGCATCCTCCCATAAACATATAATTTGTAACTCTTACTTACAAACCTATGATAACATACGGGCATTACTTGTTATTTTTTTTGGCACATCTTGCAATATTCATGGCACATATTGTACACCATGTTTTAAATTTGATATTATTTACATTTATTTTTGTGCAAATTTAAACTTTCTAAATATATTTGATAATAACCGCTCTAATCCATGTCCGATCATCGTGAGGAATTACATATAATTATAAAAAAAGAAAACTATCAATTTGTTATAATTACAAGTTGATAGTTTTCAGATTTGCCTTATTATAATTTTAGTTTAGCAAAGGCATCTGCAAATGCATTGTTTACAGGTTCGTTTGCTTCTTTTTGTTGCTTCTTCAGATAATTTGCAACATCTTTTTTCGATACACCTGCACCTTCCTTCTTACGGCGCTCTTGGAATGCAGATAATTTCTCCTTATGTCCACATTGGCATGTAAATACCTGTGCATCATCTTTGCCGCACAATTCCATCTTCTTATGACAAACTGGACATCTAGCATTACTTACCCTAGCAATCGTTTCTCGATGGCCACATTCACGGTCTTGACATACTAACATACGACTATTTTTACCTTTAACTGATAACATACGCTTTCCACAAACTGGACATTTTGAATTCGTTAAATTATCATGACGATACGTACCAGCGCCACCTTTGATTTCGCTTACTATTTCTGTAGAATAAGAACGAATTTCCTTCATAAATTGCTCTTTTTCCAATGTTCCTTTTGCAATCTTTCCTAATTTCATCTCCCAGTCTGCTGTTAGCTCTGGTTGACATAATTCTGAAGGAACTAGCTCAAGTAATTGTTTTGCCTTAGAAGTTACGAAGATCTCTTTTCCACGTTTCTCAATTAAGAAATTAGAGAACAGCTTATCAATAATATCTGCTCTTGTTGCTACCGTACCAAGACCGCCAGTTTCACCTAGGGTCTTCGCTGCTTCCTTATCAAAATGCTCCATGAATTTAACAGGGTTCTCCATAGCTGATAATAAAGTAGCTTCGTTGAATTGCGCTGGCGGTTTTGTCTTACCTTCTGTTATAGAAACAGAGACTTTATTAATACTATCTCCAGGCTGAAGTTTCTTCATCTCATCATTCATAGGGATAAATTGTTCTTTCATGTGATTTCGTGTACCTTCATCATTATCATCTTCAAAATCATCTTCACTTGATAATCCATTTTCTAGATCAGAGGAGTAAACTTCTTTAAATCCTAGTTTGGTTACAACCTTTGCTTTAGCTATGAAAATCTCGCCGCCATACTCAACTTCTATGTTTGTTTGGTCATATTCAAATGGAGGAGATAAAACAGCTAAAAATCTACGAACAACTAAATCATAGATTTTACGTTCCTCATTGGTCATATGATCAAGATTAACATATTGCTCTGTAGGGATAATAGCATGGTGATCAGAAACCTTATTATTATTAACATAACTTGGATTACCTTTAATTACTGTATTAACCAAACGACCTGCCAATTTCTTATATGGTCCAACCGCACAAGCACGTAATCGTTCTGAAATAGTAGGTACTACATCTGTAGTGATGTATCTTGAATCTGTTCTAGGATATGTTAAAACCTTATGATTTTCATATAGGCGTTGCATGATATTCAAAGTCTCTTTTGCTGAGAAGTTAAATCTCTTATTAGCATCTCTTTGGAGTTCAGTTAGATCATATAGTGCTGGAGAATAGCTTTTCTTAGCTGTTTTCTTTACTTGCGTAACTTTGGCTTTGCCATCACCTGAATGTAACTTTTGGTACAAATCAGTTATTCTACTCTTGTCGAATGTGGTATTACTATGTGTTTTTCCGTCAATCCACGTAAAAGTAAATCCCATACTCTTTGCTTGTAAACCATAATATGGCTTTGGTACAAACTTTCGAATCTCCTCTTCACGTTTCGCGATCATTGCTAATGTTGGTGTTTGAACACGACCACATGATAACTGAGCATTATACTTGCATGTTAATGCACGAGTTGCATTCATACCTACTAACCAGTCAGATTCTGCTCTTGCTACAGCTGCTGCATATAGATTATCATATTCTTTTCCATCTTTCAGATGTGAAAATCCATCCTTGATTGCCCTATCTGTAACAGATGAAATCCAAAGACGCTTAACCGGTTTTCTACAACCAGATTTTTCAAGTATCCATCTTGCAACTAATTCGCCTTCTCTTCCGGCATCTGTTGCAATAATAACATCGCTAACGTCTTTACGATTTAATTGTGCCTTAACTGCATTAAATTGTTTAGCTGTTTGTTTAATTACTACTAGTTCCATTCGAGGAGGTAACATTGGTAGATGCTCAAGCTTCCATTCTTTGTACTCATCTTTATACTTTTCAGGATCTGCAAGTGTTACAAGATGACCAAGTCCCCAAGTTATGATATATTTACTACCTTCTATAGCACCGTTTATCTTTTGATTGCATTTTAGTACTCTTGCAATATCTCTGGCTACAGATGGCTTTTCTGCTATTACAACTGTCTTCATTATTCTTATTAATCCTTTCGTCTTGTTGTATTAATCCCTTAAAACTATTTCACTAACACAAAGTGCATTCGTATTCTTAGTCGAATGATAATCATTCTGCACCTGCATTATACCATGAAAAGCAACAAGACGGTGAAATTATTTTCTTTTTCTACTATAGTTACCTTATCCGTTTTTCTTTGTTCTTTATTCGTCGCTAATTAAAGTTCCTTTAGTAATTCAACAACCTTCTCTGCATGTGCCACCGCTTTTTCTTTCATCATAGCAAGTTTCTCAGCATCATTACGGTCATGATAAGAAACTCCACCTGTGTAAACAAAACCAGCGAATTCTATACCGCAAAGATTACAAGTAGCCTTGATTGGCGGAAGGAAATCCTCGATGGGATAATGATGCTTACCTTCATAGCTGTACATAATTTCCTGCGCTCCGGTGGTGAAAGATGCAACCAGCTTTTTACCCTTAAGTTTGTCACCTGTTGGACCATGAGAGAATCCACGCTGTAAGGTCTGCTCTAACCATTTGCTTAAAAGAGATGGCATCGAATACCAGAAAATCGGGAATTGAAGTACTATGACATCGGCCCTTACCAGCCTTTCCTGTTCCTTTTTCACATCAATTTTATAATTAGGGTAAAGTTTATCCAGATATACATATTCTGCTTCCGGTATCTTATTGGTAAGTTCTTCAAGAATGGTTTTGTTCGCAACGGAATCATTCATATCCGTGTGTCCAGAAATTACTAATACTTTTTTCATTATCTGTCTCCTTGCTTTTATGTTAATTTTATAATCCCAGTTCTGCTACCAGGCTTACAAATCAGACTCACATATCTTTATTATACTATGCATGTGCAGTCTCGATGCTTTATTTATGCATAATTGATTTTCTTATCTTGTTCACACCAATAATAACACCACCAATAACACCAGGGAATAAAAATGTCATAAATCGATATAGCAATGCACAGGAAAGAATGTTCTTACTTGGAACTATATTTGCAAAGAATAACAAAAAGGCTACCTCTGTTGAACCAATCCCTGCAGGTGCTGGAAGTACACTTGCAACTGCGCATGCGACAGCGGTTATACCAATTAACTGTATTCCTGTTACCGTTTGCATCGGAACTAATATGATATATGGAATACTATATATTGCTAACAACTTAATAATATTGCGTATTATAATAGAGCATATACATGATTTGTCTTTTAATAATTCTGCTGATGAATCTTCAAGACCAGTAAAGTACTCTGATAAGGAATCAATTACATGAGATAACTTACCCTTTTTATTAAATTTACTGATACACTTAACTATGAATGTATGCAATAATTTACTGATGCAAATCGTCAAGAATATTACCGAAATAAGAATAGCAATTGCTACACTTAGCAAAAAGGCAGAGAAATATTGATTATATAAAGAATGGAAATCTTTAAATTGAACTATTAGAAAAAATATTGCCAAAACGGCAACAGTTAGCTTATGAAACATATAGGACAGAGCAGATATACTTGTCCCTCTTGAAATTTTAACTCCTCGGTTATTCATATAATAGATAGTTCCTGCTGCAGACCCACTACCGAATGTTACTACCTTGAAAAACGAGGTATAGAAGGCACATGATATGCCTTCTCTTCTCGTTAACCCATTATCATTCGTTTGAGTCATTGCAGCGTAATTAAGTCCTTCACAAATTTGAAATATGATAGCCATTAAGCTTATTAATGCGATTTGCCATATACGTATGGAACGCATCTCATACAATGCCTCAAATAAAGGTTGCTTAAAAACTGTTATAATAATTATCAGAACTCCCATTAAAGCCAATGTTTTTACTAAGTGTTTCTTATTCACTTGTAGCACTCCTTACTGGATAATATCATAGATAGAATGTTTCATTAAGTAATGATATGCATCAATAATTTGATTAACTGCCATATCCTCACTACCATTAATAACCCAAGTTTTAATAGCTGTTATTAACCCAAGAGCATAATACTGTGATACAGATTCTTCGTTCAATATACTATCTGCTGGAAGCTTCATCCCATTACCTGAACGCAAACGTTTTAAAAAAAGTTCATAGATATGTTTTCTCATTACATCTTCAAAACAGTTTTGTCCTGTTGTCTCAAATACCTTCTTATAAAATTCTCTCTCCTCATACATACATGTAATCAGATACTTAGTGGCTTCTTCCTCCATTCCATGCTCAATAAGGTTTGTTACATCCTTAATAATATCTTCATAGAAAATCCACTCCACTAAATCGTATTTATCCTTATAATGATTATAGAAAGTAGGCCTAATTAAACCAGCCTTATCACAAATCATTTTTATAGTAATCTTTTCAAAAGGATTTGTTAACATTAATTCCTTAAAGCTATCTGCTATTAGGGCCTTTGATATATCTCGTTTCTGTACCATTGACTCATTCCTTTTACTATCGATTCTTTCATATGCCAAACAAATGACTATTGGTCATATTAAGTTATATACATTCTAACATAAAATAACTTAACTTCCAAGATTCTATCATGCATACTATTTAACAGATATTCATAACTACTGAGCTACTTCCCATACCCCGAATTATGTTACATTACCTTCTGTGAGTCTCGGCCCTTTTTATCCACATATCTATGTTCACGTTCAGGAGTTTTACTCCATAATTCATCTGCCGTTTTCGCCCAATCACAAGAATATTCATGACATTTATCACAGAGATGTTCTACAGTTTCAGGTGATTGTAAATCGGTTGATTTTGCTCCCGTCTCATTCACCATGCGTTTTAATATCTCTGGATTCTCTAGCATTGGACATGGACGTAGATGATTATTATTAAATGGTTGATTTTCTCGATACGCCATAAACAATGGTTGTTTTAAGGCATCAAGTAGACTAACTTCCTTAATATTAGCACCCGAATAATGTATGAATACACATGGTTCAACATCTCCATTAGCGTTAATGTGGCAGTAATTTCTTCCACCTGCAATACAGCCCCCTACATACTCACCATCATTTTGGAAGTCCATCGCAAAGATTGGTTTTCCACCTTCCATAGCTCGTATTTCTCTAACGCGGTGATACATATACTCTCTTTGCTCTTTCGTTGGAAGCAATTCTACAGCAGCTCCGTTGCCAACTGGCATGTAGTGGAAGAACCAGGTGAATCGACAACCTTTATCAATAATCATATCTAAGAACTCATCACTTGTTACTGTTTCAATGTTCTTACTCGTGTAGCAAATGGAGGTACCAAAAATCTGCCCACTAGCTTTAAGTAATTCCATAGCTTTAATCACTTTATTAAATACACCACTGCCACGTCTTAAATCATTAACGTCTTCAAATCCCTCAAGACTAATTGATAAGGATAGATTTCCAACTCTAGACATCTCTTTACAAAAAGCTTCATCTACTAGCGTACCATTTGTAAATGCATGAAACGCACAATCATTATGTTTTTCACAGAGCTTAAGAATATCATCTTTTCTTACTAATGGCTCACCACCTGTATACATGTAGAAGAAGATTCCTAATTCTTTACCTTGTGTAATAATACGATCCATATCTTCGAATGTTAGATTTAGCTTATGACCATATTCGGCTGCCCAACAACCGGTACAGTGTAAATTACACGCACTTGTTGGGTCCATAAGTATCAACCATGGAATATTACATTGATGAACTTCTCTCATATTTCTAATCATCTTTGTTCCATGAAATGCAGCTTCAAATCCTAGATTTAATGCAGTCATTTTAACTACATTAGGGTCTAGTTCATCTAAAGCTTTGTTTAAGTACTGCATCCATTTACCGTCTTGGTTACGGATTAGATTTCTTGCACTTTCATAAGTGTCTTGCGAATATACATTACCTAAGAATGCTTCTGAGATATCGGCTATCTTAAGTAATCCCTTCTCTCTATCTTGATTTACCTTTTTTAATGTAACGTCGATAGCCTTACTAAAGGCACTTCTTGCTGCTCTATGTGTTAATGTTCCCATAGTTAATCCTCCCTTGATTTTCATTAATACTATATATTCATAAGTCGATAGTAAAATCGAACTACACATAACGAATTACAATCTCAATTGCTGAGAGTATTAATATTATTCCTCCAATACCATAAGCTTTCGTTTTTTGTTCGTATCCCAAACGATAACCAGTATAAACCCCTAGTATAACAGACAGAATTGTTGCAATTTCAAGAGCAACTTGAACCTTAATAAATTCTGTATCCATGAAACCGAATCCTATCCCAGCGAAGAACGCATCAAAACTAGTAATTATTGCCGTTAGGCATACCTTTTTGTAACTAATATCTGATACCTGCTCAAATATTGCTTCTCTTCTCCATGCCTTGTATAACATATATACACCAAGACCAATTACTATAGTAATTGCTATTCCATTCCATAACAATTGCATATCTGTAGAAGAATCTGCAATTATCGGTATTAGTGTTATTAAATTACCTGCTTGCACGGCAACTAATTGCCACAAGCAAAATATCACACACATAATCACTAACTTTTTCTTCTCGATACGTGCCAACATGGCTCCTTCGCATATGGTCACTGCAAAAATATCTAACGATAGCCCCAAGGAGATCAGTATAACTTCCATCAGGTTCATTTCAGTCTCCTCCTTTTTCTATGTTCTTAATGCAAAACTCAAACTACACTTTATAACTTCTTACCTAACGCACTATGACACAAAACACGTTACGCACCTAAGTACTTCTATGTGTGTACACCATCTTCATCAATTAATACGGAACCGCCATCGATTCGGCATCCTGCCGTAGCTCAGGCTGGCTCGACGTCCATGCCTCGCCTTCCTTGTCTTTTGAGTACTCACTAAGAAGTACTATATGTGCTACACTATCGTTTTTTAGTCATAGTACGTTAAGCAAGAAGTGGATCTACTTATTAAGAGTTTTGCTTTTGCTACTTTATTTGTACTCATGTATAGATAGGTTAATGGTTATAAGGCCTTTTATCCCAAATTATCTAAAAAAATAGCTCTAATGCATTAGATAAATCAAGTATAATAATCTCCTACACAAATGGCAAAATACAGATTCAGCGTAACGTAAAAAAACTACTACACTTTTACTAAAGTGTAGTAGTTCATATACATAAGTATAAAATTGTATTATTTTAAATGAATAAGTTGACATTAGATTCTTCTGCATCTCCTAGATAGGAAGCAACACCTGCGAATTCAATTCCATCGATTAGCTCTTCCTTTGTAATTCCCATTACATCCATAGACATGGTACATGCTATTAATTTGACGCCTTGATCCATTGCCTGTTTCATAAGATCTTCTAATGTGTTCACATTCTTATCTTTCATAACCTTTTTCATCATAGCAGTTCCCATTCCTGCCATGTTCATCTTCGATAATTTTAACTTCTTTGTTCCTTTTGGCATCATTTTACCAAACATTGTATCTAAGAATGGTTTTTTTACATTCTTTTTATCTGATTTTCTAAGAGCATTTAAGCCCCAGAATGTGAAGAACATCGTTACGGGTCTTCCCATAGAAGCAGCCCCATTAGCTATTATGAACGAAGCTAAAACTTTATCAAAATCACCACTAAAAACAATGATAGTTTTTCCTTCTTTTTCATTAACCGTGCTTGGCTGTGCTTTAACTGTTGTACCTTTTTTTATTGTTACGATATTCTCTTTATCGTGTCGTTCTGTTTTGATATATGTGTTTCCAGTTCGTTTACACCAAGATTGAATATCCTTAGAGAAACCCATGTCAGTTGCAGAAACTTCTAATAGATCATCTTCATTCATATTACCTATCGCTTCACTTACCTTCATTATCGGTCCTGGGCATTGTAATCCTGAACAATTTAATATCTTAATTTGTTGTATAGCTTTATCTTCCTTTTGAACACTCTCTTCATTTGAAATAGTAGTCTCTCCATTCTGAATAGTCTCACCATTCTGAATAGTCCCACCATTCTGAATAGTCCCACCATTCATGGTATCATTTTCCCTACTTTTATATTCTGCAACTTGTAATTCATCATCATTAATATTATCTGCATAATGCATTGACTTATAGAACGTTATTCCACCAGCTAAGACAGAAACCTTCTTAAATCCGTGTCCCGTCAATATTCTGGCAGCGTTGTATGCACGAACCCCAATTGCACAGTAAACTACTACTGGGACCTCTTTATTAAGTTCATTCAGTCGTTTTCTTAATTGTCCTAATGGTATATGATAAGAATCTGGTATTTCACAAACCATACGTTCGATATCTTCTGTTACATCTAATATCACTTTATCTTCTTGCATTTCATCTAATTCGGCTACTTCTGTTAGTGTAACAAGTCCATTCAAGATGTTCTCGGCTACAAAACCTAACATATTAACTGGATCTTTAGCTGAGGTAAATGGAGGCGCATAAGCAAATTCTAATTCTTCTAGATCATAAACTGTTCCACCTAATCGAATTGTCGTTGCCACTGTATCAATACGTTTATCCACACCTTCTCTACCGACGATTTGACATCCTAAAATCTTACCTTCTGTATCAAAATGCATCTTCAAAGTGATAGGTGTAGCTCCTGGATAATAACCTGCATGAGATTTCTGATTAATTAATGCAGTGTAATAATCAACATTCTTTCTTTTACCATAGCTTTGTAATTGTTTTTCGTTCATGCCAACACTTGCTACATCGTAATCAAAAACTTTTGCTATAGAAGCACCAAGCGTACCGTTATATCGTTTTTTATTTAATTCATTTAGCTTACTAGGAACATTATTAGTTCTAGATTTAGAAACAATAACATCCGCAACAATTCTACCTTGTTTATTGGCTGGTCCTGCTAGCGGAATCATAGTTTTGTTATTAAGTATTGGATTTGTTATTTCTATAACATCGCCTACAGCATAGATATCTTCTATGGAAGTTTGCAGATGTTCGTCTACAACAATTCCTCCTCTTTGATTTAAAGTTATACCCGCCTCTTTCGCTAATTCGCTATTAGGTTTAACTCCAATTGCTAATACAACCAAATCAGTTTCTAACTTTTTACCACTTTCTAATTCAACTGTGATAGTATCACAATCGCTGTTTTCGTGAAATGCTAAAACACCATCTTCTAATTGTAACGATACTTGATTACTCTGAAGATTTTCATGAACAAGTGTTGCCATATCATAATCTATTTGGGCCATTACTTGATTCATCTTCTCAACTAAAGTGACTCTTATTCCAGCATGATGTAGATTCTCAGCCATTTCGAGGCCTATAAATCCACCGCCAACTACAACTGCACTTTTAGGTTTATGCTTCGTTATCACTTCTTTAATACGATCGGTATCAGGTACAGTCCACACTGTGAATATCTTATCTCCATTAATTCCAGGTATTTGTGGTTTAATTGGAGTTGATCCTGTTGAGATAACCAGTTGATCGTATGATTCATCATATACTTCTCCTGTTTTAAGATTCTTAACTACAACTTTCTTATCTGTTGAATTAATAGAAATTACTTCATTGAACACTCTTACTTCTATATTAAACTTTTTATGCATAGCTTCTGGTGTTTGCAACAAAAGATTCTCTCTTTCACTAATCACATCACCAACATAGTATGGTAGACCGCAATTGGCAAATGATATATATTCGCCTCTTTCAAGAAGTACAATTTCCATTCTTTCATCTAATCTTCTAAGTCTTGCTGCTGTTGTAGCTCCGCCCGCTACGCCTCCTATGATAACTGTCTTATTTGCCATATTCATTCTCCATTCCATATAAGTATTATGTAACTATACTAGACTAACACTATGTCTACTCGTCACATTGATGCATATTAAATGCATAACTAAAACTTCAACTCATAGTTATATAATACTTTAAAAATGAATAAATGTACCGTGACTTAGTCACATTATGACTGGACAGCAATCTTTAACAGTGCCTCCTTATCAAGAATCACAATTTTACCACGTTCTAATGTCACAAAACCTTCCTTTTGAAAATATTTTAACATTCTAGAAACTACCTCTCTAGCACTTCCTAATTCTTTTGCAATTTCATCATGTGTAACAACTAACGAATTTTCAGTTGTTTTAATCATCTCATCATACAAGTAGCTGGCCAGACGCTTATCGAAACTCAAGAATAAGATCTGCTGCATTGACCACATTACACTTGAGAAGTTTTCTGTGGTTTGCTTATAGATAAAGTTTTGAACGTACACATTATCATCATAAAGATGATTCAGATACGATGATTTCGTTATAATGAGTGAACTATCTTTCGTAGCTTCTATAAAAACATCAAAAGTAATTTCATCGATTATACAAGAAGAAGATAACGTACATATATCACCTTCCTCCAGTCTATATAATGTAACTTCTTTTCCATTTTCTGATTGAAGATAAACACGTAATTGTCCCTTATTCACCGCCAATAATCCTAGACATTTACCCCTAGAGTCGTTAACGAACTGTCCCTTTTTATAATCACTAGTATATGAGTTTTGTACAAACTCTTCCTTCTGCCGATCCGTCATATCTTCCCAGAATGGATATATCCGACTAAAATATTCTTTAAAATTAAATTCCATAAACAGCACCTCTACTATCTTATTCTATAAAGCTTTTCCTGCTAATACCTCTACATAATCTTTGTAATTGTCTTTTAGCAATTTAGGTGTATTTAAACCATATGGACATCTAGCTGCGCAACGGCCACAATTAATACATTTTTCAATTCGTTTCATCTTAGCTTGCACATCTTTGGTTAATTGTAATTCAGATGGTGAACGTCTTAATAATAATGACATTCTTGCGCAGTTATTGATCTCTATTCCAACTGGACATGGCATACAATATCCACATCCACGACAGAAATTACTTGCTAACTCCTTCTGATCTTTTTCAATTACCGCTTTAATCTCATCCGTCATGGTAGGTGGATTATCGATATAGCTTATGAATTCATCAAGTTCCGCTTCCTTTTGTACACCCCAGATTGGTAATACGTGATCATATAAATCTTGATACGCATACGCTGCTTTTGAATTCGTAATCAAGCCACCCGATAATGCTTTCATGGCAATAAAACCAATATTGTTCTCTTTACAGCGATTCACCAATTTAAGTTCTTCTTTAGTAGCAAGATAATTGAATGGATATTGTAACGTCTCATATAATCCAGAATCAATCGCTTCATTTGCTACGGATAAACGATGATTGGTAATACCTATATGACGAATCTTTCCTTGTTCTTTTGCTTCTAACATCGCTTCATATAGCCCTGTTCCATCTCCTGGTTTAGGACAAAATGACGGATTATGAAATTGATATAAATCAATATAATCTGTTTTTAGCAAGGATAAACTTGTCTCTAGGTCTTTCCAGAAAGCTTTTGCATCAGTAGCTGCTGTCTTTGTTGCGATATAAATCTTCTTTCTAACATCTGATAAAGACTCACCAATCTTTGATTCGCTATCTGTATAAAATCTTGCTGTATCAAAAAATGTTATTCCGTGTTCATAAGCCTTTCTTAATAGCTTACCTGCATCTTCATTACTTACTCTTTGAATTGGAAGCGCACCAAATCCATTCTTGTTTACTGTTATCCCTGTTTTTCCTAATGTAACCATTGTCATAAAACTGATTCTCCCTTTTATATGTATTGCTCATAATTTATAGTTTCTAAAACATCTTTCATTCTTCATATGAAGATATCTTCATCATAATCTCATTTTTCATGATATATTAAAGTGTATTCTATATATAACTATAAGATTTCTATCTTTACCTGTCAATCTTTCTACACGAATATATAATAAAATCGGTCAATTGTACTTATTTACAATTGACCGATAAATATCTACTTGGCAGGGAAGCGAAAAAAGAATGTACTACCAACGCCAAGTTCACTCTCGCTCCATACCTCAGCTTGATGCACATTGGCAATCCATTTAACCATAGGTAAACCAAGTCCTAGGCTTCCTTCTTCCTTAACTGTTCTTGAGGGATCAACCTGATAGAATCTTCTCCAGATCTTTTCTTTGTTTTCTTCTGCTATACCGATTCCATCATCGCTTACATAACCAGCAAGACATTCTTGATCCGTCCCTCTATTTTCTCTAAATAACGCAATTTCTATATTACCAGATTCCTTACCGTAATTAATAGCATTCATTATGAGGTTCATAAAGAAACGCATTAACAACGTCTCGTCACCCTTGATAGCTATACCTTCTTCTATCATAGCATGAACATTAATGTTCTTCTTTTGCGCTCTTTCTCTAGCATCTTCAACGATTACTTCTAATAGATCGCTTAGATTAACCCATTCTAATTGGATTTTATTTGAATCTAAATCACTCCTTGCTAGCAATAATAATTGCCCTATTAGATTAGACATTCGTACTGTTTGTTGATGAATACTTTCTAAAGCCTCCTTCGTTTCTTCACCATTATCAAATTCCATTGCATACTCACATTGTGATAATATTACACTTACAGGTGTCCGAAGTTCGTGAGATACATCTGCGGTAAATTGCTTTTCTCGTTCGAAAGAATCTTCTAAACGTTCAAACATCTGATCAAACAATCTTCCTAATCGATATAATTCATCGTCTCCCTCACCTAGATTCACACGTTTACTAAGATCATTACCACTCGTAATCTGTTCAACCGTTTTACTCATCTGTTTAACAGGTTTGAAAGCCCTTTTTGTTAAGATATATCCTCCTACGATTGCTATTACAATAATTAAAGGTGTTAACACTAATAAAACTATAATATTAACATGTGTGCGCCCTACGTTAGTCGTTGTTGGCATCATACCACGAATGAATATCTGTCCGTAATCAGGGACTTCTTGTATCATATCATATACATACCAGTCCTCCGAAAGTGATATTTTCCTGAGTTCTTGATTAACAAATGGCAAAGTAGTATCTACCTCTTTAGGATGGTATCCATGTATCAATATACCTTTACTATTAAAAATTGATATATAGATACCTTTTCCAATAAAATCAATATCCTCATCAACCTCTAATTGCCCTTCCTCATATTCAATATCCTGATAAACTTCCTGTACCTGACTAATAAGCATTTCTTTTGATGAATTTCTCAGTATCTGTTCACTTACAAGATAAGTAATTAAAACTATCAGTAAAGCCATAATACAAAGGAAAGCAGTATACCATAGGGTTACTTTCCATATTATCGATAATCTTTTTCTATGCTTCTTATTCATGACTATCCTCATCTCTAAGCACGTATCCTGCTCCACGGATGGTGTGTATTAATTTAGGCTCAAAATCTTGATCGATTTTCTTACGAAGATAGCGTATATATACATCGATTACATTAGACCCACCTTCATAATCAAAATTCCAGATATGCTGTTCTATCTTTGCTCTACTTAATACAATACCTTGATTTCGGATCATATATTCTAAAACAGAAAACTCTTTGCTGGATAAAGGAATAACCACATCACCTCTCTTAACAATTCGTGTATCACAATCAACACTTAGATTTGCTATAGTGAATACATTTGTTACCTCATCAATACTTCTTCTTGTTAAAACTCGTATCCTCGCTAATAATTCTTCGAAAGCAAATGGTTTAACCAAATAATCATCTGCGCCACTATCTAGTCCCGTTACACGATCTTCAATTCCATCTCTTGCAGTTAATAATAAGACTGGAGTTTTATCGCGATTTTTACGTAGTGTCTTAATTACATCTAAACCATTCATCTTTGGTAGCATTATATCAAGCAAAATCACATCATACTCGCCCACTTTAAGATAATCCAGTGCTGCTTCTCCATCATAACATGAGTCCACACTATAGCCTGCTTTATTAAGTCTCTTGTAGATTATAGAATTCAAATCTCTCTCATCTTCAACTACTAATATTCTCATCTGATTTTCTTCATCCTTCTTCTTTTTTAAGATCACTATACACAATGTTGTGAATGTCAACTTGTAAATGTTGTCAGACAAAATAATTTCATTCATGACAATGAAAATTCGTAATTAAACTTTCTATTATATACTTTATTAGTTTTAAAATGTTGTGTCAAGATTTCTGTGTATGTTGATTAAGAGTATCAGCCGTAAACATATGAAGTTTTATAGTAGAACTTACTTATCGTTTTACACAAAATATTTTTACAATATAATTATACATCTTTTAATATTCTTTTAATGTTTGGATTTTATACTAACATTGTAATAAAACAACAAATTAAATAAATTAATAAAAAAAGGAAGGTAAGATATAATATGAAAAAATCTCTATGTACAAAAGTTTTAGCATTGGCAACTATTGCTACAATCGGTGTATGTTCTCAAGCATATTTTTCAAATGCTAAAAATACCAAATTTACTACATCTACAAAAACAACATCTAATATAAGCGTTAAATCTGTGGAATACGATTACGATGACTCAGATGACTCTATCGAAATTGATTTTTCTACTAGAATTAAGCTTAAATCTAATGCTAAGGCAAGTGTAAAAGATGATTCTGGCAAGACATATAAAACATTTATAGAAGAATCAGATAGCAATGAAATCGACTTAGATGTAGCAAGTTTAAAAGCTGGTAAAAGTTATACGGTAACTGTTACAGGTATTAAGAAGGCAACGGAATCTAAATATGGCACATTAACTATTAAATTCAGTATTCCAAAAGCATCTACGAATCTTGTAAAAGATGTTGATTTTGATCAAGAAGATAATGAAGTGACTTTTGATTTTAATAAGAAAGTTAAATATAACAATACTAAAGTTACCATTACAAATGAAAGTGGTTCAAAAACTTATAAAGCAACCATTATTGAAAAAGAAAATGATGAACTAAGTGTACGCGTAAAAGGATTAAAAGAAGGAAAAACTTACAAATACAGTATAACAGGGGTTACTGATAAAACTTCTGGTAGTTCAAAAACTCTAACAGGCAGTTTTGTTGCCATAGAGGACTAACATTATAAAAAACCTGAGAATTCAACTCTTGTAAAAAGGTGAATTCTCAGGTTTTTTTATAGTTTTTTACCACACTTTGGACAATATTCGTAGTCAGATTCGGTGCTAGTAAAACCACAATTACTGCAGTGTTTTATTTGATTTTCTTGTTGTGCAAAATGAATCTTATCGAAGTCAATCTCAGTGATCTCTCCTTGTTCAATTGCTTTTCCTAAATCTTTATCGATCTGCGTGGTAGAACCACAACAACGCATTCGAATAAAATATTTCTTATTCCACTTGAACAACGGAATAAAGAAAAACATAAAATACGTATACGTCATGAATACATCTGCATGACCATATTTACCGCAGCATTTACATATCACTAATTGATCAATTGCTAATCTTTTTTCTTTTTGGAAAATTCCCAATATAAAAAACATGTATACCTCCTAGGAGTTGAATAAATTTTATCAACTAACTAACAGTGCATCTTGGTAACCTATGTCTGTTCCTAGTTTCCCATCGATCAACTTTCATTATATTATTATACCAAATTAGTAATAATATAGCAATTAATTTCTGATATGTTCAAGTTCTTATATCCTATATTACTTCCTATTCTCATAAGCTTTACGTTCTAATTCCATTTCCTCATACATGTGAAGTACATCCCATGTTCTATTAACAGCTGTCAATACCGCCTTATATGTCATAGGTATTTTATTTGCTCTCATCTTCTGTAACATGGTATTAAAATGTTTCTCTGTAAAATCACAAAAGACCATTAGGCTTCCTTCCGGAGCTTCCCCATCAAACAATATCTCTTCTTCCTCTTTGTTGTATCCTGCTAGTTTACCAATTGTTTGTTTAAACTGTGATACCTCTACTTCAACAACTTTAATATGCATAGGCGCAGCTAATTTCCTAATATTCATGGCCTCTTTTGATTGGAATAATAAAATCTTTTCCATATACTCTTTCCTCCTATAACTGTTCATTAATATTTCTTCTCATATCAAAACAGTTGAAAGCATCTATCTGCCTTCAACTGTAATTATTTACTTTTTACTAATTATGACTTGTTTAAGTACATAATATACTGGTAATTTACTGAATCTTCCAACCAATTTGATTACGTACAATATTAGTATGTGCAGTATGTTACGTTATATTATATACTACTGCTTGTCTAACGTCCATAGTTAAGAGTATATATAGAAAAATTATTACTACTAGAATACCTCTTTGTCTTTCACTACATCAATAATTTCTGCATCGGTGTTTTCTTCAACATAGTGAATAATCTCTTCCATACGATCCTCTAATTGCATCTCATCTAGTGTCAAACCTACAACTCCTATAACGACGATTTGATGAATATCATGTTCTGCAATCTCACCTACTGATACATTAAAATTATTTCTTATCTTCTTAACAATACTTTGTACGATCATCCTCTTTTCTTTTAATGAATGAACCCACGTTGCTCTTAATCTTATCTCTAACGCAAATACTCTCATAATATTGCTCCTTTACGCCATATTAACGTGTGATTCAAGGATTTCACCTAAAGCATTACCGCTACTAGAATGACATCTTACTACATTCGCATTATTTCGCTCTGCTTCTGCCACCGCACATTTCACCATCTTATGCGATACTGTATTAGTAAATAACACAATTAAATCCGGACTTCCAATCTGATCTCTTAAATTACTTGTCATCTGGGTGAATACTTTAGCTTTGCAATTGTAAGTCTTACATATTTTCTTATACTGACAGACCATACGGTCATGTCCACCAATTATAACAATGCTCATTTTCATCACCTCCTATCTTGTATTATTAATTTACATTTATATAGATGCCAATTGTTTACCAAGGTTCTTGCAAGCGTCTAATACAGTATTGTCAGGTGTATCTTGACATATGATACCTTCTCCACCTACGATCGTTGCACCTGCATTGGCCATACGTTCTTCCCATTCACGCATCCATTGTCCATCGCCCCATCCATAAGAACCGAATAAAGCAATTTGCTTACCTTCAACAAATTTTTCGAGTTCTGTAACAAATGGTTCCATATCACTTTCTTCTAATTCCTCAGCGCCCATAGCCGGACAACCAAGAGCAATTACATTAACTTCTTTTAAATCTTCAACAGCTACATTAGTTACTTCAACGATTTCAGCTTCTTTGCCAGAATCCTTAATACCCTCTCCTATAGCATTTGCCATAGCCTCTGTGTTTCCTGTTTGTGACCAATATACGATTGTTATTTCACTCATACTTATTCTCCTTTTTCTCCTTCTCTATTTAATGTTGTATTTTATTATTCAATTAATTGTAACTTCCATAATGCATAGTAAGTATATTCTGAATGCTCACCCCACTCATTAACATCCTTACAACATTCTCTCTGGCCTGATTAAACATATGGAAGATATTCATAGATTCTTGTACATTCCCATATACTTTCCAATAGCCTGTATATAAGAAATTCCTACCCTTATTCTCTATAAATCCAGAAACATCTTGTGGCGGATAGCCAAGCAAAATTCCTAGCTCATGAGGAAATTCTGCTCCTTCCTCCTTGTACTGTGTATAACGACTTCTTAGTTCTACTAACACAGAATATAACTTAGAATTATGATATCCGAATGAAAGCATTAACTCTTCAACATCTTTGTTTTTTAGATAATCTTCTACTCGACTTTTATTGTACAGTAAGAAGGTTGTTTTATCATTTGATTTCCAAATAATTGATATAGAGATCGGTGATCTTTTAAAGATCTCATATACCATTCTTACATATTCATTGGATACAATAAATAAATTAGAAATCTTTACCCCGGTTAAAACGGGCGAACAATGTATTGCTAATTGTGTCTTAATATCATCTTGATTTAAACTATTTATCATCTGAAGTGCTTCTTGACTCATATTCTTCATACTCCTTCCTACGTGTTGACTATAGGCTAGTTATATTTTGGTTAGATTCATTCTATTTAATTATTTTCTAGTTTATTTCATCTTGGTTAGTTGCATCTAACTAGTTTATATAATAACTAACTATTATGAGAAAATCAATAGCTTTATTAAATATAAATTATCAATAAGGAAAATCAAACAAAAAAGTTGTAAGACAAACATAGTATTATGTTTATCTTACAACTCTTTTTATATTCGTCTTATAATTTTTTCTCTAATGCTTGTAGTACTTAATTGTTGCCAATACAGAAGTTAATATACTCATTAACGTCCTTTCTATCCATATCTAATGCAATTGCAAACTCACCGTATAAACATTCCTCAGCTAACTTAAAATATTTCTCATCAGACGCGGTTGCTTTCTTACCTTCAGCTAACCTTGACTCCCTTCTAAGATAAAGTGCTTTAATCATACGAATCAGAGCAAGACTATTGCTATCTTTTATTGCTTGTCTATAAGTTTCTTCTCGTTCCCTATCATCTTCAATCCAAAGTGGTTCGCATTGCTTCATATTGTTAATAAGATCCATAACCTCTGGTTTTGTAATAATTGAACGCATCTTTACTTTCTTATTATCTACCGGAGTTATAATTCTACTACCAGAAACATAGACTGGCAACAAGGTATAATATAATTTTTCACTAAGACCTGAAGATGTTTCAATCTGTCCAACCTCTTCAACTTTGCACACACCATTCAACCCATAGACAATATAATCTCCTATTTCAAACACGTTTCCATCTCCTCTTAATTTGTTGTATCAAACATAAATATAAAGAATCCGCTTATCCATTTATAAAGGGTAAGACGGATTCTTCTGTGCCTACTTCTATTTTAACAAATTATTCTTTATCTTGTAAGCTAAATTCATAACAAAAGAGATGTTTGTGCATTATTCTTACTTTTCACAACGTTATTTTGTGCAGTTTTATATCATTCAATGAGTAATAAGCTTAAAGAAAGCCCTTTGAACTATTCTTCTACAAATAATTCATAGGACAAACCATGTTCTTTTAGCCACAGTTTTCTTAATTTATATTCTGGGCAAACGTTAGAAACAATCTCCCAAAATTGTTTTGAATGGTTCATCTCGATCCTATGAGCAAGTTCATGGATCACCACATAATCAAGTACCTCACTAGGCATCATTACTAAATGCCAATTAAAGTTCAGATTTCCTGCACTACTACAACTTCCCCATCTACTCTTCTGACTTCGAATTGAGATTCTCCCATACGTAACTCCCATTGCTGTGGCATATTGTTCCACTCGCATAGATATGATATGCCTAGCATTTTTCTTATACCAAGACTCAAGACATTCTATAATGAAATTTTGGTCTGTAAGTGGGGTTTCTACAACAAGTAAATCTTCAACCTCCTGCAAATACTTCGCTTGCTCTGCTATAGATATATCTGCTGCATACCTAGAAGGATTAAATACTACATGTAAGCGAAAGGTCCGATCTAAGAATGGTATTAACGCACCTTCCTTTACTACAATCCCTTTTCTTTGTCTTGTTACTTGCTTTTTATAGGCCTCGTACATCCAATCTCCTTTGTTTTCTAATAAGCGTGTTACATCTGCATTTGTTGCTCTTAGTGGTGCTTTAACTGTAACCTTGCCCCCGACTGCAATCACGATAGCAAGAGTTTTTCTCTTGGAGCGAACTATTTCATATGGTATCTCTAAATCAGAATAATAGATACAATCGTCTTTCACTTCAAACCAATATCTACTGTTTTTATTGCTTGCTTTGATATTACCTTTTATATTTTCTTTTGCCATAGTAATAACTTCCTTAAATGCTCGATTATATCCCATAGATAAATACTCTACCACGTTTTATGTTCTATTTCTATGATTATTTTAGCCTTGTATAATTCTTTAGCATGTTATTCAAAGTCCTATAATATAATTTAATAAGAAATTCAAATGTAGTTGCATTAATTTTGCTAACTACCATATACATTTCTTCTTCCATACAATAGAAAGCCTGTGTTTTGAGCTTTCTATTGTTTTTAATTTATCCCACTTTTCTGTATATGTAATTTATTATATTAAATAATACTACCCCAAAATCATAATACTCAATTTATTTAGCTTCTAACGAAACCTTGATACCTAGTTCCTTGGAAGGTAAGTTTTCCTTGATCACCCTCTACCAAAACTCCATAATCATCTCCAGATACCTCAAACTCCAGACGATCACCGCTTTCAACCTCAAATGTTACATAGTAATCTGTTGATGTTGAACTAGTATGCATTCCATTATCATTGGCCATACTAGACGAACTATGTCTTACATTGATACGCTTTGTTACAATCTTAGTATCTACTGTTAATACTGGAGAGTTATTGTTAGTATTCCATTGCTTAATACCTTTTACTATTGATACAATAAATAGACCAAGTATCAGAGCAAAAATAATGAAAAAAATTACGATAAATCCATTGAAAAACAAGTCGTTTCCTGTATTAGCAAATTTCATTCTTATATCCTCTCCCTCTAAACTTCTTTAAATAGGCAATTGTGCAACTCTTTTTTTAATTCGAAATGGAGAAGAGTTCCACAATTGCCTATAATTATTTAATTAGCCCAAAGACTAATAAAACTATGATACCTAATGCGATACGATACCAACCAAATACTTTAAAATCATGTTTCTTAATATAGCTCATTAAGAATTTAATAACGATAACAGATACAACGAATGCAACAACCATACCAGTTATCAGAATAGTAACTTCCATTCTTGTAGTTGGTAGGCCATATTTAACTAGCTTTAATAAACTAGCACCAAACATTACAGGTATTGCTAAGAAGAAAGTAAACTCTGCAGCAACACTTCTTGATACACCTATTAATATAGCTCCTAAAATAGTTGCTCCTGAACGACTAGTTCCAGGGAATACTGCAGCAATTAATTGAAACAAACCAATGATAATAGCCGCATTAAATGTAATTTCCGCTAGGGAGTTTATATGTGGTCGTCTCTTATGATTAAGATTTTCAATCACAATAAACGCAATACCAAACACGATTAAAGCACAAGCAATTACTTGATAGTTGTAGAACAACTCTTCAATAACATCATCAAATAATAACCCAATTACAGCTGCTGGAAGGCATGCAACAATAATTTTAACCCACATCATAAAAGTATCTTGTTTAATATAATACTTTTCTTTCTTAGAGAACGGCCAAATCTGATTCCAGAATAAAACAACTACCGCTAATATAGCTCCCAATTGGATTACAACTTCAAACATACTGAAGAATTCATCTCTTACATTAAGAGGCATAAACTCATTCAACAGGATCAAATGTCCTGTACTACTAATTGGAAGCCACTCAGTGATTCCCTCCACGATACCAAAGAGTATGGCTTTCAAAAATTCAATCATACGTAACGATTCTCCTCTCAAACATTTTTTAGTTAGGATTTTGCGAAACACATTTTACATCTTGAAGCTTCACCATTTCCTATATCATATAGTAATTTTCATACATATTCACACTAGGTATGTACACAATCTACGAATTCATATTATGTAACCTCAGTGTAATCGACTTTATCATTATACTTTATGGTTGATTTAAGTGCAATTGTAATTGTATTATCTTAATTAAAAATTAAGAGTACTGGAGTAAATCTTCACTCCAGTACGTAGTGTCCAATATAATTCTATGCGCTATATTCTTAAATTAGTCCTATTAATGCAAAATATTCAGAGGACATACATACTGTCATAGATACATATCTGATATTGATTGGGTTACAAATCTATGTTGTCTTTCATTCGAACTAAAAACGACAATCGAAAGTCATTATTAAAACTTTCTATTGTCGTTATTTTAGTTCTTGCTAAGGCATTAACTGCCTACCTTTATACAATACGTTTGAATTTCTTCTCGATCTCATACTTACTCATGGAGATTATAGTTGGTCTACCATGTGGACAATGATATGGATTTTCAAGATGTAATAATTGATCAATCAAAGCATTGGCTTCCTCAACGGATAATCTATTATTTCCTTTTACTGCAGCTTTACAAGACATAGACGCAGCTTTTTCTAGTATGGATTCTACAAGATTAGTATGGCTCTCTTCCACTAAAGAATCAATTAACTCAATTAGATAATCCTTTTCTGCAATACCTAAAAGGTTGTTAGGGATTGCTCGGACAGAGTATTCTTTCCCACCAAAATGTTCAATTTCAAACCCAATCTCTTGCAATACTGACATTTGCTTCTTCAAAGTCTCTTCTTCACGCATAGACAAAGATAAAATAATCGGTGGCTGTAACATCTGTGAGGCAACTTCTTTGCCCTTATAAGAAGCCAAAAGTTTTTCATATAAGACCTTTTCGTGAGCAGCATGCTGATCAATCATGAACATCTTTTCTTCGTATTCAACAATCCAATACGTATTGAATAATTGTCCTATAATTCGATGTTTACTTCTAGCCTCTTCAGAAATCAGTTTTTCTTCAAAAAAACTAATCTGTTCAGCTTTTTTCCCAGCCAGTTGTTCCATCTCATCCTGTACAGTGTTCTTAATAATTTGATTATTCTCTAAATCTTGCATTGCAATACGATCTCCATCACTCTCATTACTCTTATTAAGCGTAATATTATAACCTGGAGTTTCACGAATCGTTTGTAAATTCTCTGCTATTGCTTCGTGTGGATGTTTTATAATTGTATCGAATTTTCCAATCTCTGTTGTATTCACAAGAGCCTTTTGAGTATTTTCTACTTTGGTAGAATTATTATTCGACGCGAACGAATTGTTTTCTACTCTTGTTGTATACTTCGGTGGTATGTTGTCTACATTTGTAGAATTACCACTTATCACACTTAAATCATCGTTTTTTATACTAGGCTTAACATTCGATATCGTCGATCTTCCATTCACTGCACCTGGTTTTTCATTTATTGAACTAGCCTTATCATTTACAAGGCTTGGTTTCATTTCTTGCAAACGCTTCTTCTCAAATGGCTCTGGCACATTCTCAATTCGTTTTGCCTTTTCTTTCTCTTCCACTAAGTTAACTGCTGGTATTAACTCTTTCCCTGCTAGTATGTCCTTAATAGAGTGATACACCATTCCATATACTTCATCATTGTTACGGAATCGAATCTCCATCTTTGTTGGATGAACATTAACATCGATGTATTCACCTGGTATTGTTAGGTGGATTGCAGTAAATGGATATCGGTGTGACATAGTATAGGATTTGTATGCTTCTTCAATTGCCTTGGTAATAATAGCACTCTTTACATAACGTCCATTGATATAATAGTTTTCATAATTTCTATTTCCACGAGATATTATTGGTTTCCCTATATAGCCGTATACTTCAACATTCTCGCTAGACTCTTTCACTTCTACTACATTAGATGCAATCTCACGACCATAGATATTATATACAATGTCTTTTAGATTACCGTTTCCAGAAGTGTGTAGTTTCACTTGATTGTTACTCATGAATTTGAATGAAATATTAGGATGAGATACAGCTATTCTTTCAATAATGTCTCCTATATAAGAAGCCTCTGTTGTAGCACTTTTTAAAAACTTACGTCTTGCTGGCGTATTATAGAAAAGATTTCGAATTAAAAATGTTGTCCCCTCTGGGCACCCAATCTCCTCCATGGTTTTCTCTACACCACCTTCGATTACGTATCGAATTCCTGTTAATTCACCAGGTGTTTTCGTAACTAGTTCTACTTGTGCTATAGCCGCTATACTTGAAAGTGCCTCTCCTCGGAACCCAAGACTTGATACATGTAATAAGTCAAGTGCTGAACGAATCTTACTAGTAGAGTGTCTAAGAAATGCAACTTTGATATCATCTTTAGCAATTCCACCACCGTTATCAGTGATACGTATGAAGCTAATTCCACCTTCTTTGATTTCCACTGTAATAGCATTGGCTTTGGCGTCTATGGCGTTCTCAATTAATTCCTTAACAACAGCTGCAGGGCGTTCAATAACTTCCCCAGCAGCAATCTGATTAATGGTATTTTGGTCTAACAACTCAATTTTTGCCATTGTTACTCACCGTTCTTTCTATCCTTTGATCTGTTTCTGTAACTGATATAACATATTCATCGCGTCCATTGGTGTCATATTCGCTACATCTAAGTTTCTAATTTCCTCTATTACTTGATTTGTTGAATCTACGGTAAAGAAAGATATCTGTCCATCTAATTCCTTCTTCGATTTTTTATTTGCCGAAGCTTTTTTTGAATCATTTATTTCAACTGATTGAAGTGTTTCTTGTTGTGCATTGCTTTCGCTTACAGAAGCTTCATTAATATTTGAATCATAATTATTAATTGAGGCAACCTGACACTCTTTATCAAGAAGAGAATCCGACATCTGTTTTACTTTATAAGTAATATCGTTATTACTTAATTCATCAACGATTTCTCTAGCACGACTTAGTACAGCATCAGGAACACCGGCCAATTTAGCTACTTGTATACCATAACTCTTATCAGCACCACCTTTGATAATCTTTCGAAGGAATACAATGTCTTCACCTTGTTCTTTAACAGCGATACAATAGTTATTCACGCCACTTAATTTACCTTCTAATTCAGTAAGTTCATGATAATGAGTCGCGAATAACGTCTTAGCACCTAGTAACTTCTTATTACTGATATGTTCAATTACTGCCCATGCAATACTTAAACCATCAAATGTACTTGTTCCTCGACCGATTTCATCTAGGATTAATAAACTATTCTTAGTTGCATTTCTAAGAATATTGGCAACCTCGGTCATCTCTACCATGAATGTACTTTGACCAGATGCTAAATCATCAGAAGCACCAACTCTCGTAAAGATACGATCTACTATACCAATCTTAGCGTACTCAGCAGGCACATAACTTCCTACTTGCGCCATTAAAACAATCAATGCAGTCTGTCTCATGTATGTTGATTTACCTGCCATATTCGGACCTGTAATAATTGATACACGGTTATCCTCATTATCTAGGAAGGTATCATTAGCAACGAATAAATCATTGTTAATCATCTTCTCTACTACAGGATGACGTCCATTTTTAATATCAATCATCCCACTTTGATTCATCTCAGGTTTCACAAAATTATTGCGTTCAGCAACAAACGCTAGTGACGCAAATACATCAATCTTAGCTACTGCTTTTGCTGTAGTTTGTATACGTTTTACCTGTTCTGCGATTTGATCACGAACTTCACTGAATAAATTGTATTCTAAGGTAAATAATTTATCTTCAGCGCCAAGAATCATATCTTCTAACTCTTTCAGTTCTGGAGTAATATATCTTTCCGCATTTGCTAATGTTTGTTTTCTTGTCCAGGTTTCAGGAACCATATTTTGATAGGAATTCGTTACTTCAAGATAATAACCAAATACTTTATTGAACTTTATCTTAAGGTTTTTAATCCCTGTCTGTTCTCTTTCCTTTGCCTCTAGATCAGCTAACCATGACTTACCGTCTGTTTTAGCACGTCTAAGGCGGTCTACTTCCTCGTTATAACCCTCTTTAATTATGCCACCTTCTTTAACCGAAATCGGTGGTTCCTCCTCAATTGAATCTGTAATAAGAGAACAGATATCTTCAAGAGTATCTAATTCAGAATCAATTTCTTTCAATAAGGAGCAAGTAAAATCAGATAGAAGATATTTAATAGAAGGTAACATAGATAGTGAAGCACGAAAAGCAATCAAATCTCTTGGATTTGCACTCTTATAACTTACTTTACTGATCAAACGCTCTAAATCATAGATCGGATTTAAGTACTCTCTTAACTCCTCTCTAGTAATTGTAGATTGATTAATCTCTTCCACACAATCAAGTCTTTCCTTAATTAAATCCATGTCAATTAAAGGCTGTTCAACATAATTACGAAGTAATCTCGCCCCCATAGCTGTCTTGGTTTTATCTAGAACCCATAATAGGGAACCTCGTTTTTGTTTCTCACGTAACGTCTCCGTTAACTCAAGATTTCTTCTTGTTGAACTGTCAAGAAGCATGTATTTGCTTGTTATATATGGTTGAATATGTGTAAGATGTGACAATGAATTCTTCTGTGTCTCATATAAATACTTTAATACAGCCCCAGCAGCTATAACACCGTATTGATAATCCCGTAATCCAAGCCCGTCTAAAGAGGATACCGCAAAATGTTCTTTTAAGCCGTTCTTACACATCTCATCATCGAAATACCATGACTCTTGTGACGATATTGCAATCTTAAGACGTTCTCTTAAATCAACGATATCAACACCCGAAATTAAGAATGCCTCATTACAGATAATTTCTGTTGGAAGAAACTTATTCACTTCATCAAGAAGTTTTTTCTTTGAATCAACCTCTGTTACATAGTAATCTCCTGTTGTAATATCTACGAAGGATACGCCAATTCCACTTTCTGAATAAAAAATACCACATAGATAATTGTTTTTCGTTTCATCTAGTGCTTGTGTATTCAAATTCGTACCAGGCGTTACGATACGAATAACGTCACGTTTTACAATTCCTTTTGCAAGCTTTGGATCTTCTACCTGCTCACATATTGCAACTTTATAGCCGCGACTAATCATCTTACTAAGATAACCCTCAACGGCATGATAAGGAACGCCACACATAGGTGCACGTTCCTCTTGTCCACAATTCTTTCCTGTTAATGTAATCTCTAGTTCTTTCGCACAGATTGTTGCATCTTCGAAGAACATCTCATAGAAGTCTCCTAAGCGATAGAACAGAATACAATCTTTATATTGATTTTTTATCTCCATATATTGTTGCATCATTGGAGTTAATTGCATAATATCAACCTTCCCTTTTCCATTGTATCTTATATGGTATCCCATGTTCCCTTCTTAAGGAAATCATTGGCCGCATTCGTTGCTTGATCAATTATTTCTTTCTTATAACCAATCATACCTAGTAGTTTAATTGCATTTCTAGATTGCGCTCTTCCCGTACATAAATTATAATCGAATAACACATCATTATCTATAACTTCTTCTTGGAAATGATAATTCGAAAAATATTTCTCTAATATATAAGTTAATTCTATATCATGTGTAGCTGCAAAACAAAGCACATAGCCTTTTGATAAGCTCTTAAGAATCTGAGCAGATGCCGCTACCCTCTCTAATGTATTCGTACCACGTAAAACCTCATCCACGAAACATAAGATTGGTGTCTCGTCATTCATTGCATCTATAATCCGCTTTAATGATTTAATCTCAACAATATAGTAACTTTCATTATTGAATAGATCATCGCGTAAAGCCATCGAAGTAAATACTCTGTAATAATTTCCTCGATACGAACGGCTTGTACTCGTATAGATTGTTTGGGACAATATTGCATTAATAGCAAGTGTCTTGATAAAAGTAGACTTACCTGATGCATTAGATCCTGTAATTAAAACACTTTGTTTTTCGCTAATTGAGTTTGCAACGGGTTCATCAATTAATGGATGATAAATATCCTTTGCATTAATAAATGGTTTGCTAGATTTTACCAGTTCTGGTACACAATAATAATCTAGTAAGGCACGGAATGAAGCAGCTGCTACCATACTTTCAAGGTAACCTATTGTTTCAAAGATCAATTCTAGTTGTGCACTATTTTGATTTACGATATCGGTCATTTTACTAAATTTAATTAAATCAGTATGGAAAAGCATTCTTTCATAGTCCATAAGACTATCAACTAAACTTCCATTCATAGAATTTCCGCAGCTAATCCACTTTGCATTTCTTTTTACATAACTAAAGCTCTTAGAAGCTTCCACCATTTTGTTGACATATGGTTGTAAGAAAGGATCCTTATTACTATTAAGCTCATCTACACTTCTAAGAATACGTACAATAAATGATAGAGTCTTGATGTAATCATCGATAGCACCTTTTCTTTTGTAGTATTGATAAACGTTGTTTGAAATGGTTACACAAACAGCTAGTATACCAATCTTTGGTTCTAGTGCAATAATACCGAATGAAAGTAATAATGAACCAATACAGAAATAATGTTGACCTGGAGAATATTTCTCTAGTTTCTTCATACGATTCATATATTCAAACACTGAGATATTCGTAAGTTTGCCTAAACGATGCATCGTTAACTGAAACTGAATTCTCTCTTCCTCATGTTCTGCGAAATATTTCATAATACGGTCACGTTCTTTAAGCTCATCTGCATCAAAATTCATTTGTCTTAATAGATAATATAAGTACTCTTCACCAACAGAGCTACCTGTATTATTAAGTAGCATATAGATGTTTTTTAAATCAAGATCATTAAATGTTATATCATCAATATTTCCCTTATCAACTTTCTTGCAATTATAATATCCTTTAAGCCCTTCAAAGTACTCAGAGGTATATTCCTGTTCAGGAACGTCACCAAACGCATTTTTAATTCGATCTCTCCACATTAACATACGTCGTTTTTCTTCTTTTCGGCTAATTATCATTAGTACGATTATAACTAGTAGAACGAATATCAAAAATTTCATTATCGTTTCCTCCTCATTATCATTTTCTAATTATACAATACAGGCTTTAATAATTCAAATGAAATCAAGAATCAAAAAAGATGAGGAACCTAGACAAATGTCCTAGTCCTCACCTTTATTATCTTAAATATTAGTCATTAATAAATCTTACAGCCTTCACAGGTGTACGATAATACATATTACTAATCTTAATACCACTTCTTGGATTACTTGCATGAATAACTTGACCACCGCCAATATACATAGCTACATGGTTTATTCCACCACCGTTACTATAGAACACTAAATCACCAGGTTTAACACTTGAAGCTGAAATAGTTCTTCCACTAGCCGCTTGAGAACGAGATGTTCTCGTGATGTTATAACCAAAATGTTGATAAATTCTCATTGTGAAACCAGAACAGTCAGTACCACTTGTTAAGCTAGTACCTCCCCATACATAACGGTTTCCAAGGAATTGTTTTGCATAAGCCACCATATTTGCACGAACAGAAGAAACACCGTTCGTACCTGCTTCCACTTCTTCAACAAATACACCTTTTGCCAATTGATATGATAAATCAACATACTCTTTTGCTACATACCCTTTATCATTATCAATAACAACTTTAACCCATTCGTCATTCACTTTCTTAACTTCAAGTTCTTCACCTTCTGGAACAAGAGTTAAACAAGTGGAATCCTTATCTGCTTCTTCACGAACTTTTAAAGTTTCTGTATTAACTGTCGCAACAATCATTCCTACTTCTTTTGCTAATTCTTTTGCTTCATCACCTGTTACAAGATATTCTGACGATACGTATCCAGTTACTTTTCCTGACTTAATCTTAGCCCAACCATCATCAGAGATACTATAGATTTCACAACCTGCATTCTTAGGAAGTTTACCAATTACTTTCTTATTTTCACCAGCACCTTCACGGATATTAAGATAATTATCAACCTTTGCAATTCCTAAATTCTCATAATTTAGAGCAATCGCATCTTCCTTTTCCTTCTCAGTAGCCTCTGCTTCTGTAGGTTCTTCTTCTGGGGCTTCTTCTGTTACCTCCTCGGAAGCACCTTCATTGACTGCTAAATCTTCAGAATCACCTGAATATGCAGCCATCTCTGTTCCAACTGTTCTAGCTAATGCTCCAGCAAAAGCAACTTCTTTTGCTGAACTTTTTGAAGTATAATAATTATCCAAAGAAACGGAAATACCCGCTACCGGTTCCTCTGTAGTATATGAAACTGCACTCATTCCAACTGCGCCAGCAGCAATTGTAATTGCTCCTGCAACACAAAGTGTTGAAATCTTAAGCACTTTCTTGTTAAAGTTCATATTACGCCTCCTAAACGCTTCTCGTTTTGAAACTATCGCTACGAAACTCTCTCGTACCGTACATAATCAGAATTAATATATATATTGGGATAATCGTAACTCTATTGGTAACTATTCAGCTACCCCTCTTATTCGATACAATCCTTTTATCTTATCCGTTGTAACTTATAAAACCATTAACGAATTATTATGTAACTGATTAATTAGCGACTTAACAATTTAAGTAGTTAAGGTCCATATGTTACATAAATGTTAAATATATTACGAGGTTATTATACCAATACTTATTAAATTTGTCAACTATATGTCAAAACTTTTTAATAATTATGGCAAGAGTATGCATTTTAACCATAATGCGTAATTTATTGGGACTAATGAACTAATTAAATATTACGAAATAAATACATAATTATTATGCCATTTTCTTTCTGCTTATTCCCATTTGTTCCATATTTCAGGTTCATAACCAACTGTGGCTTTTTTTCCATTTCTTACGATAGGTGTCTTAAACAATTTAGGGTTTTCTAGTAATTTCTCTTCTTTATCTTCTTCTGCAAGGTATTTAATCAATAGATAGGTTTGCTGATCTTTTGTTTTCTCGTCAATTAGCTTGTCCATACCGCCAACTGCTTGTTTTACACTATTATATTCACCTTTACTCATTCCTTTTTGAGTCATATCTATAAATTGAAATGATATCCCTCTTTCTTTAAAGTAACGTTGTGCCTTTTTTGTATCAAAACATTTTGACTTACCAAAAATCTGAATATTCATTGTAAACCTCCATTATAATCTTTTAAGTGTTTAAGTCTTGCTTTTCGTAATTATACTGAGAATTTGATGAAATTGCAACTATGAGACATCACCAACTAAATCTAGATCAAGACAAAAAACTGCCAGACTAACAAGTATTTAACTTATTAGTTCGGCAGCTATAAATATGATTATTGAACATTTTTACTTAATCACTAATTCGGATGTCAAAAGCCTCTCGTAAAATTGCATTTGTCATTTTGAACATATAAAACTAACCTACATCAGTTAATTAGATGATAATACAGATCAATCCTCCATTACTATCATTAATTACCTTCTGTAATGTCTCTTGTAACTTCAATTGACTTTCATCATTCATATTATGAACCTTGTTATTAATTCCTTCGTCTACAAGCTGTTTAATGGATTTACCAAATATATTAGTATCCCAGATTCCTTCTGGTTCTTCCTCTGCACTCTCTTTAATGTAGTTAATTAAATCGTTAGCTTGTTCTTCACTTCCAACGATTGGTGCAATTTCCGTTTCAATATTTGCACGAATCATATGAATAGAAGGTGCAACAGCTTTGATCTTTACACCATATTTGTTACCATGCTTAATTACCTCTGGTTGATCTATCGTGATTTCTTCACGCATAGGGGTAACGACACCATAGCCCTTATAACGAACCTCTTCCATAGCTGTACCAACCTTAGAATATTCATTCTTCATAGCTGCCAACTCACGCAATGTAGAAATTAATTGATATTCACCTTCGATTGGAGTACCAATAAGGTCGCTTAATATCTGATAATAATATTTATCATCAAAGTCGATAAAAATCTTAACACTACCATCCTGCATAGAAACTTTGTCAATCTTACAACGTTTTATGTATTCAGAATCATATTTCACATTCTCAGATTTTACATCACGGATTAAATTAACCTTCCTCATGATTTCTTTAACACCATTAATCAGGTCCATCTTAAGCCAATGAGTCTGTGGCAACATCTCAACCCATTTTGGAATGAAGAAATCTAATTCTGCTATTGGAAATTCATTAAGTATAGTTTCCATGATTGAGTTGATATCATCTTTCCTTAACTGTTCACAATTGACAGGAACTACTGCTACATTATATTTCTCCATTAGACTATCAGCAAGAGCTCTCGTATCATCAGAATGTGGCTTATTGGTATTAAGAAGAACGATGAATGGCTTGTTCATTTTCCTTAATTCTGCAATAGTCTTCTCTTCTGCTTTCAGATAGTTCTCTCTACCTAAATCACCAAAGCTTCCATCTGTTGTAACTACAATACCAATTGTAGAGTGTTCATTGATTACCTTTTGCGTTCCAAGTTCTGCTGCCTGTGTAAATGGAATCTCATGATCAAACCATGGTGTTTTAACCAAACGTTCTTGTTCATTCTCTATATGGCCAGACGCACCATCTACCATGAATCCAACACAATCAATCAAACGAATGTTAACTTTCGTCTCGTCTGACAAACTAATCTGTGCTGCTTCTTTCGGAATGAACTTTGGCTCTGTTGTCATTATTGTCTTGCCAGCTGCGCTTTGAGGAAGTTCATCAATAGCACGTTCTTTACTATGAACATCTTCAATATTCGGAATAACCAGCAAATCCATAAATCGCTTAATGAATGTTGATTTACCTGTTCTAACAGGACCAACTACACCGATATAGATCTCTCCACCCGTACGGACCTGTATATCTTTGTATACATTATAGCTATTTGCTATAGAAATATTGTCCATGAATATACCCCTTCCATAAATGTACATGACTACGTCATTTGTACAATATATGCGAAGGGGATCTTTATTATACCTATTACGTCTTATTTTATATACTCATTAATTACCTATTGCTAAGCAAAGAGCTATTATCTATTCTATATTGGAAACGATTGCTTCATAGAATTCCTTATTCATTTTTTTCATGTTAACTGGCTTGAACTGTTCATCAACAAAACAATGTTCCGATTCTCCAACTGTTGTAACCTCATCTGTACCAAGTCTCTTAATCTCGTAACCAAGTACTAACTTAATTCCATTAAACGAAATTACTTTTGTGTCTATCTCTACCTGTTCTCCAAATTTTATTACAGATTTATACTTACTACTTACAGCAAGTACTGGAGATAATATCCCCATCTCTTCCATCTTATCATATGGATAACCTATCTTCGATAGAAAGTCCATACGCGCCTCTTCAAACCAGCGTACATAATTAGAATGATGTACGATACCCATCTTATCTGTCTCATAATACTTTACATCTCGTATATAAGCCATTTTTACGCTTCTTTCTTTAAATATTTATCTTATCTGTCCATTTCCCATAATGACATACTTAGTTGTAGTTAATGCAAGTAAACCCATAGGTCCACGTGCATGAAGTTTTTGTGTACTAATACCAATCTCAGCACCAAATCCAAATTCAACCCCATCTGTGAATCTAGTTGACGCATTCACATACACTGCAGCTGCATCAATTTCATTCAAGAATTTCATAGAGTTAGCATAATCTTTCGTGATAATCGATTCAGAATGTTTCGTGTTATAGCGATTGATATGAGCGATAGCTTCATCAATATCATTCACAATTCGTAAAGAAATGATTGCATCTAAGTATTCCATTCCCCAATCTTCTTGCGTTGCAGGAACTAGATCTTTACAGATTCCACAAGCTTCTTCGTCACCGCGAATCTCCACTTGTTTCAATGCTAATCTCTTGCTGATAAGCGGAATGATTTCTCTCGCTATATTCCTATGAATTACAAGAGATTCACATGCATTACACACTCCATAACGTTGTGTCTTTGCATTCTCAATGATGTCTAAAGCCATCTCTATATCAGCGTATTCGTCTACATATACATGACAGTTTCCTGTCCCTGTCTCAATTACAGGAATTGTACTATTCTCAACAACCGTTTTAATTAGTCCTGCTCCACCTCTAGGTATTAAAACATCAACATATTGATTCAAACGCATGAATTCTCTTGCTGTTTCCCGATCGGTTTTTTCTAGTAATTGAATGGCGTACTCACAAAATCCAGATTCTTTTAACGCACTCTGAATAACATTGACAATTGCTTTATTAGAATGTATTGCATCGCTACCGCCACGCAGAATTACTGCATTACCAGTTTTAAAACAAAGTCCAAATGCATCTGCTGTTACGTTAGGTCTTGATTCATAGATAATGCCTACCACTCCAAGTGGAACTCGCTTTTGTCCTATCTGAAGACCGTTTGGTCTTGTTTTCATAGATATCATTTCACCAATTGGATCTTCCAAACCGACGATCTGTTCTAAACCAGTCGCCATACCTTCAATACGTTCTTTTGTAAGTCGTAATCGGTCTACCAAAGATTCTTTCATACCATTTTCTATTGCTGTAGTAACATCGATATCATTGGCTGCTTTTAATTCATCCGCATGCACTCGCAAGGCATTCGCAGCAGCTAGTAGACCTTCATTCTTCTTCGTTATCCCTATACGATTCATAAAGCTAGCAGCTTCTCTTGCCTTAATACCTATCTCTTCTAGATAACTCATATAATCTACTCCTTTCTTGATTATTCAATCTTCATCCGTAATTATACCATCAATCTTCTCATCATAACTCTCTATATGGATATGTTCAAGTACTTGAAAATCATATGCCAACGCAATCTTCAATCCGATTCTATCATGATACTTATGTAAATAACGATCATAATACCCTCCACCATATCCGATGCGACTTCCATTCTTATCGAATGCGAGCCCTGGTATTATCATTAGATTAGAGGAAGCCCATTCAGGATCCTCACTTACAGGTTTGTTAACTGTAGGTTCTTGAATCCCGAATGCTCCTTCGGATAATTGATCCAAACTTGTTATCTCATGAAATTCCATATTCTTATCTACTACTTTTGGTACAGCTACTCGCTTCTTATCTTCTAAGATATGCTCAATAATTCCAACCGTATCAATTTCTTCATTATAAGATACATATAGATAGATACACTCTGCTTGCTCATAAAACGGTTGCGCAAAAAGTTTCTTAGCAATTCGGTTGCTTCTTAATCGAATCTCTTCTTCAGTTAGATTCTTCTTCATTTCTTTGATATACTTTCTAATCTCCGTTTTATTCGTCATCTCTTATCACCAGCTTCTTCTACTAACAATAATTCTATTGTTTATTTTTCTTTGTTAATGGTGTTATCGTTCCATCTTCATTTTGAATTGAAATATTATCAAGAGTACTTTGAAGGTCTGCTCTAATTGCTGCTATATAAGCACTACGTAAATCTGCTTGTTCTTTCTTTTCTTCTTCTGTTAATCCTACTTCTTTCATCTTCTTATATAATTCATTAATTCTTTTAATTGATAACTCGTCCATACTTTGCCTCCGTGTTTGTGTAATCCCTAGAAATAGCTTCTATTATTCTTATAAGCTATATTGTTTCGTTGCTATATAATCTAGTATATTAAATTGTTCACTCTTGTGTTGTTTGAACAACGTTCCAACAGATTTGCCTTCCATTATATCATTAATAATGTAGACATCTTCTCCATTCGCTATAATCATATCCGTTCCTGAATTTGTTGCAATCTTTGCTGCAGACAACTTGGTTGCCATTCCTCCAGTTCCGACACTACTAGAAGAACCTTTTCCCATTGAACATAACTCCTCTGTTACTTCTTCTACTTCATCTATGAATTTGGCATTTGGATTTTTATGCGGATCATCTGTATAAAGCCCTTCAATGTCAGACATTAATATTAATAAGTCAGCATCAATAACTGACGCAACAATTGCAGATAACGTATCATTATCCCCGAATTCTAGTTCCAGTTCATCTGTACTAACTGTATCATTCTCATTAACGATAGGAATTACTCCATAATGTAATAATTCCTCAAATGTATTTCTTGCGTTTTCTCTACTTATATCGTTAATCATTGTATACTTAGTCATCAAGATTTGGGCAGGTACTTGATTATATTCTGCAAATAGTTTTTGATATACCATCATTAAACTTGCTTGACCAACAGCAGCACATGCTTGTTTAGCCTTCGTCTGCGTAGGTTTTTCTATAAATCCTAAAGTCTTACGTCCAACAGCAATAGCTCCTGAAGAAACTAATACAACTTCTTTTCCTTGATTTCTAAGGTCGGTTAATACACGAACCAACTGCTCCATCTTTCTCAAGTTCAAGCTACCAGTTGTTGGATGCGTGATTGTTGATGATCCTATTTTAATGACAATTCTCTTCTTATCTTTTAAAAAATCTCTCTTGTTCATTCTTCTACAATTCCTTCCCCCATAGTTTAGTACGTAACTATTTAGAAACATCGAGAAAAACTTGCTTTTTCGAGTTAGCCAACGCCAAATAATAAAACGCTGGTTAGCTGAATAGCTACCTACCAATAATAACACATTGATAAATCACTCGCAACTCATAACTATTACAAAGATTTATATTTATGCACTATCATCTCATAAACTTTTATTCCATCCATAGCTGCTGATGTTATACCCCCTGCATAGCCAGCACCTTCACCGCATGGATATACCCCAGCGATATTAGACTCAAATGTTTCATTACGTATCATTTTGATTGGAGAAGAAGTTCTTGACTCAACACCTAATAAGATAGCATCTGGGTTGTTGAATCCATGAATCTTCTTATCAAAAGCATGTACACCCTCGATAATGGAATCACATACATAATTAGGCAAACAATTTCGAATGTTTCCTAATGTATAATCACCTTTTAGATTTGGTGTTATACTTCCTAGATCAGTACTTGGTCTATTTGCTTCAAAATCACCGAATAATTGTACAGGTACATTTCCCTTACCTTCCTGATAAGCAAGACCCTCCCATTTTCTTTGGAATTCCATACCTGCAAGAGGAGAATCCCCATCAAAATCTTCAGGATTAACCGTAACAATAATAGCACTATTCGCATTCTTCTCATCACGGTCATAGTTACTCATACCGTTTACTACCAATCTTTCCGTTTCACTAGAAGCATTAACTACGAATCCACCTGGGCACATACAGAAAGAATATACCCCTCTACCGTTACTTGTTTGATGTGTAACCTTATAGTCTGCTGCTGGTAATTTCGTATAACTATCTCCATATTGGGATTTGCTTATTATCTCTTGTGGGTGTTCTATGCGAACACCAATGGCAAAAGGTTTACTTTTTATATCAAATTCTTTCTTATATAACATCTCAAAGGTATCTCTAGCACTATGTCCAATGGCTAATACGAGTACATCACAAGGTATCTTTTCATTGCCATTAACTTCTATTGATGTTAATTGTTCATTTTCAAATTGGATATCTGTTAGTTTTGTTTCAAATCTTACTTCGCCACCAAGCTCAATTATACGATTTCTCATAGCTTTTACAACACCACGCAATCGGTCTGTCCCAATATGGGGTTTATTAAGATACCTAATCTCTGCTGGAGCACCATGTTCCACAAACATACGAAGAACTTCCGTGTTTCTTCCAGTTACATCTTTAACTAATGTATTTAACTTTCCATCTGAGAAAGTACCCGCTCCACCTTCGCCAAATTGAACATTTGATTCCGTATTTAGCTTATTGTCTTTCCAAAACCTATTAACTGTCTCAACACGTCTATCTACATCTTCACCACGTTCGATAACGATTGGTTTAAAACCATCTTCAGCAAGTTTTAAAGCACAGAAAATTCCCGCTGGTCCACTTCCTACTACTATCGGACGATGTTTCATCGTCTCTGTACCATCTTTGATAGTTTGATACACAGTTTTCTTAGCAATCATAACATTTTGATTCTTACAACGATCCACTACCTTATTCTCATCGGCTACTTCTACTTCAATCGAATAGATGTATAGAATCTCATTCTTCTTTCTAGCGTCAATCGAACGTTTGACAATCTCATAACTTAAGATTTGTCCTTTTGATATCTTAAGTGTCTTCGCTATCTTATCTTCTAACGACTCTTTCGAGTGTTCAATATTTAATTTTAATTGATTTATCTTAATCATGGTACCTTATCCTTTCTATCAGGGCTAATTAATTGCAAAACTCTTTGTAATGTCGATAAGCATCTCAGTGTGTTGTATGACTGTCGACATGTTGAAGAGTTTTGCATGAAGCAGCTTCACCAGCAAGATAACCAGTAGCCCATGCCCATTGTAGATTATAGCCGCCGCATATTCCATCTACATCAAGTAATTCACCCACAACATATAAGCCTTTATGCAACTTAGATTCTAATCTGTAACCCGCAATCTCAGTAGTATCTACACCTCCTGCACATATTTGTGCATTATCGAATGAATTGGTATCGATAATCTTTACACTAAATTCTTTAATTAACTGTGTTAATATGTTAATATCACTTCGATCCTTATGTTGTTTATCTAACTGAGTCATCAGCATCTGTATTAATTTTTGGTTAAGTAAACCAATCAATGCTTCCTCAGGCGTTTTATATTTAGAATTGCTAATGCGCTGTCTAAGTAATTCCTTAACCTCCGAAGTCGTCATTTGTGGTAGAAAATCAATTAAAACATCAACCTTCTTCTTCTCAAGTAACGCTTTTCCAGCGAATCTACTAATTTGAAATACAGGAATTCCTGATATTCCATAATTCGTTAACTGTAATTCTCCTTCTTCCGAGGCAATTTTGTTTCCATCTATAAATATTTGCAATGCTACATCGCAACGTACACCCGAAATTATTTCAAAAAAGTCACCTTCTGCTTTTAGTTGCACTAGGGCTGGAACAACAGGAATAATGGTATGTCCAAGTTGTTTCAATAGATAATAACCACTTCCATCGGAACCTAATTTACTAGAAGCCATACCTCCGGCTGCAATAATAACTTTCTTTGCAAGATAACTACTTGGATAAGTTTCAACCGCCACTCGTTTCTCACTTTTATTCTTTGCGGGGTTCTTGCTATTCTTATCTTTACTCTTCTTAGGTTCAGTAACTGTCACTATAGTATCAATCTGATATCCATCTTCTATAGGTTTTATTTTCTTCACTTCTTCGTTACAACGAACCTCAACTTGTAAGTGCTTTAATTCCATTACTAACACATCAACAATAGAAGAAGCTTGCTCACTATTGGGATACATATAACCATTTCTAGACTTGGGATAGATACCCAGTTCTTTAAAGAAATCAATCGTATCCTTTTCATTAAAATGTGAGAATACCTCCTCAACAAAAGGAATATTCTCACTCCTATAACAGTCAATGGTTTGATGTAAGTTTGTATAATTACATTTGCCATTACCTGTAGCCAATATTTTCTTACCTAATTTCTCTTTATGTTCTAGAATGGTGACTTTCGCACCATTCCTAGCGGCGGAAATAGCTGCTACCATACCAGCAGCTCCACCACCGATAATTATAATTTCTTTCTTCACGCAGTACCTCCTACCTATGCATATATAATCAGTAATCCCAGATTAACTAGAATATCCTTCTAGAATCGAATAAAGTTCTTGTTCATCTTTTATATAGATTCCAACATAGAGTTTATCAATCTCTTCTTGTGGTAAATCTTTCGCTTCAATATTGGTGTATTCAAAAACTGTCTTTTTATCATTGTAAAATACAGTTATATATCCATTCTGGATTCCCATATAGAATTTGTACTGAGTATTCTTACTATTATAACTTTTCTTTAATACAACTTTATTTTCAGAAAAAGACTCCACCTTAAAAGATATGAGTCCTTGACTTTGTTCGTCAACTGGAATATTTCTCATATAACGATCACAATATGAGGCTAAATCTTCTCTAGTGTAACCTAATAGTTCTTCGTTTACATTCTGATTGGTTGTGGTTGTTATATTCGTTACAGTATCATAACTCTCTATAACCAAATTAGTAAACGGAGTTATAGTATCAATCTTGACCGTATCTACAGCTTCTGTTGCCTCTTCTACATTACTCTTTACAGATAGCATATTCATCTCATTTGCATTGCGATTAAATTGCTTAAGCGCAGCAGAATAACTAAAATAAAAGCATAAAGTAAATATTATTGTTAAAGTAAAAAAACCACTGATAATAACATATATCCTTTTCATGTGTATTCACTCCTTTGGATAAAGTTATTACCAGTTTTACACAAATTATACAGTTTCTATATAAAGAACTCTATTGTTTTACATCAAATGAAATTTCTTTGCAATCTTAACGATAAGATGACCTTTTGGAAGACCATACAACTCATTTTCTGTTATACCTTTAAATAAGATTAAGAATGCAAAATAGGATATTACAGCCATACTTATAGACACAACAGTCGCAAAAGCGTTCGATGAAATAACAAAATGCGTACCTTTATAAACTAGATAAGCAACTAGACCCATTAAGAAAGAACATATAGTAGGTATAATAAAACTCTCTAGTAGTTCCTGTTGATAACGTAATAATCTTCCTATTGACATCCAGTTAAGTACACATACTACTAATGGAAATGTTATGTTACCAATAACAAGAGCGTAAACTCCCATATCTGTAAATTTCAATAAGACAGTTACTAGGACAACATGGATTGCAAGTGATATTGCAGAATGTTTAACCGGAACACTCATCTTATTGATTCCTTGTAATACTGCATTACTAATAGTTGATAATGCATAGAATACAATAGCTATTGAACCAATCATTAATAACCGTATAGCCAACTTAGCAGCATCTTCATCTTTCGTTGGGAATAACATATTAAGTATTGGCTCAGCTAATACAGTCATACCAACAGCTGATGGTATTGCAATAATCATATTAAATTTGATAGCAACATGTATTTTATTCTTTACTTCCTTATGTGCACCTTGTACTCGTGCTCTAACAATTGCTGGAACCATAGAGGCTGCAATAGCTGATGCAATGGCAACCGGCACGTTTACTAATAGATTGTATTTTGAAGAATAAATACCGAGCAAAGCGGAATGTTCTTCTGATGTAAATCCTTTCGCATCCATAATATTACCAAATATCGCATTATCAAGTAATCCACTTAACTGATAAACTGTTTGGCTCAGAATTACCGGTGCAATTGTTAACAATAGCATCTTATAAATGTCTGGATATTCTACAATCGGAGACATAGTGTCTCTTCTATTCTGCTTCTTAATAATAGGACTATATGCAAAAAATACAAAGCCTAAAAATAATAATGCGGCACTGGCTCCAATTACTGTACCTAATGTACCACCAGATGCACCATATGCAGCAATGTCGGCTGATGCACTATTAGCAACCATGAAATTATACGCTGCAAACACACTAACAAACGCATTAACAATTTGCTCTAATAACTGAGATGCACTGGTAGGCATCATAGTATTCTTACCTTGGAAGTATCCTCTTAAGGTTCCGATAACGGCCATTAAGAATATGTTCGGAGCAACCATTCGTAATGGAATAGCACTTCTTGGACTTTTAAAAATAACTCCTGCAAAAAAATCGGCACCTATATATATAATAATCGATACCACTAATCCAGAAATGGCTGAAATTAGGGCTGCAGCTTTAAGAACACGATATGAATTCTTGTATTCTCTCTTCACAGAATACGCAGCAACTAATTTAGAAACTGCTAATGGCATACTGTAAGAAGAAATTATTAATGCTATGTTGTAAATCTGGAAAGCAATATTATAGTATCCCATTCCTTCGTCTCCAATAATATTGGTCATTGGAACACGATACAACAAGCCGATAATACGACTTAACAAGGAAGCAATCGCTAGAATACTTCCTTGTATAATAAAATTATTCTGTTTTCTGTTTGTTGTATTACTCATAATCTGCTCCTATCATTGGTAAACTATTCAGATGTATTATCCGCAAAAACCACATCACTTTGACGGTCTGTTGGGAATATCGCAATGTAAGTCTTTCCAGGGTTAATTGTTAGAATATTACCATCTTCATCGTAGTAATGCATCTTTTTAGTAGATTCATTCTTCTTCCATGTTATAGGAACTGCTTTCCCATTCGTTATATAATAGCCACTTCCTGACGAATTCTCGATATCCATCGTTTGATAACCATTTTTATCGATATTCCACTCTTTCACATATTGAACAATAATATTCTTAAAAGTCAATTGTTCCTTTGTATTATAATCAATATGCTTATCGCCAAACTGATAACGATAATATAATTTATCATCACTATTATATACTAAATAAGGTTTCGCTGAATTTGAGAAATTCAATGTTACCTTGTTTGCAATCGTATCACTCTTCAAATTCGTATCTTCTGTGTAGAAAGTAAAATGATTCTCTGAGTCCTCTCTATATTCGGTACGATATTTTAATGCTTCTGTTCCTTTTATGATTCCCTCATAACTAGCAAACGCATTATGCGGAGCCTTGATTGAATTATCTCGATAGAAAACTGTTGTTCCAATTCCTGATAAACCACTCAAGTTATCTATTCCTAATTCATTGATCTTAGCGGTTGCATATTTGGTTTGTCCATAATGAACGTAAATTGCATCATATTCATCAGCAAAGCTAACAAAATAATGTCTTGCACTACGTGTTGAACCAATTCGGTCGGATGAGAATTGCTCGAAAATCCCCATCAATCTTGTAATACCACCTTCTACAATTGCCTCATAGAGAATTGATGCTTCTGATGTACCACTTTGAGGTGAAGCATATTGTATATTATTTAGCATGACCGCATAGGGTCTTCTTGTACCTACTTCTTCAGGCACCCACTCTCCTGTAAGTTTACTAATCACCATACCATCATGGTTTTCCTCAACTTCAGTTTCTACTGGTTCTTCAGGTTCCTCAGGTTCTACAACCTCTGGTTCTGTAGTTTCTTCCCTTATTTCATCTGGTTGCTTATCTGCTTTTTTCTTACAGCCTACTAATAGCAGTGCAACAAGAAGCATTACTATGATACTTTTGTATTTTCTCATATATTTACTCCCTTACGATTCCAAGTTTATTCAATATCTCATTCTGTTTTTCTTCCATAACCACACGTTCTTCATCTACCATATGGTCATATCCAAAGAGATGTAACATACTATGCGCTGTTAAGAATGCAAGCTCTCTTTTATTTGAGTGACCATACTTTTCAGCCTGTTCCATTACCTTCTCAACAGAGATAACAATATCTCCGAGAACTAATTCACCTGAATCCGGATTGAACAAATAATCTGGTTCTTCCTCTTCTATCTTAGTAAAATCAGATGGAGCTTCATATTCTAGCATAGGAAATGATAGTACATCTGTTGCCTTATCAATCTGCCTATTTTCTGCATTAATTTGACGTATTGTCTCATTATCTGTAAGCACTACACTTACTTCAATCTCATATGGACATTCTTCATAGTCTGATGCCATTTCTACAACACTTGTTATAATCTTCTCATAATCAAGGTCTAATGGTATCTCTGTCTCATACTCAAAGTTAATTGTCATTCCTTAAGACCTTACCTTTCTGGTTTTCTTATTACTATAATCTTTATCGCTCGTTCTATTAGTAGACTTGGTAACTTCCTGGCCGTCACGATTAGCCCTTTGTGTTATACCTACTTTTGATTCATAATCATCATAAGCCTTAACAATCTTTTGTACCAATGGATGACGTACAACGTCCTGACTAGTCAAATAGCAAAAGCCAATATCATCAACCTTCTTAAGAACCTTAATTGCATGATCCAAACCAGATTTCTGCCCTGCTGGTAAATCCTTTTGTGATAAGTCACCTGTTATAATTACTTTTGATCCAAAACCGATACGTGTTAAGAACATCTTCATCTGGGCTGGTGTTGTATTCTGTGCCTCATCTAATATAATGAACGCGTTATCTAACGTACGCCCTCTCATATAAGCTAATGGTGCAACTTCTATTAAACCTTTTTCCGAATTTCTTACATATGATTCAGCACCCATGATTTGATACAACGCATCGTATAATGGTCTTAGATAAGGATCAACTTTGCTCTGTAAATCTCCTGGTAAGAAACCTAGTTTTTCTCCAGCTTCAATTGCAGGACGAGTCATAATAATTTTATTTACTTCATTGTTTTTGAACGCAGTAATAGCCATTGCCATTGCCAAATAAGTCTTACCCGTTCCAGCAGGTCCAATACCAAATACAATCATTTTTTTGCGAATTGCATCAATATAAGTCTTCTGTCCAATTGTTTTTGGTTTAATCGGTTTTCCGTTAATTGTATGACAGATTAAATCCGTATCAATTTCGACGATAGCTTGTTCGTTATCGTCCATACCAAGAGCAAGTGCATAATTCACTTGCTGCTCTGTAATTTCGTTTCCTCTTTTTGAGAGTTCTAATAACTGTGAGAATACACTTTTAGCTTTGGCCACTTTAGCATCTTGACCAATCACCTTAAGTGCACCATCTCTTGCTACAATTGTAACATTTAATGTCTTCTCTATAATTTTAATATAAGAATCGAACTGACCAAAGACATTCTTGGTATGTTCTACAGGTATGTCAATCATCGTTTCCACTATGCTCATCAGTCTCTATATTCCTCCACTCGTTGTCATCAATAGATCGATAGGTCGTAGCGTCTTCTTCGACAATGAGCTTGCCAGAAGCAACACATTTCGTACCTTTAATCTCTATTTTAACATTATTTTCTAGAATTGTAACCCCATTTTCAACTAATTTGTCAATGTAGAGTTGCAAATTCTTATTAGCAATCTGATCCGCTTCTTCTTTCGAATAAGTAGACGGAATCATTTCATATTCCTTATAACAGGTAGTTCCAAATGCAATAGGTAAATAGAAATACTTACCTATCCTTATTTTTTCATCATTGTCAATTATATCATACTTCTTATAGACTTTAAAAGGACTATATAAAAATATTTTATTTTCATTAATCGACATACTATACGCTTTCTTCTCTTCGCCTGTATATTGCTTCTTATCATATTTTAAATCAAAACTGTCCGAATATTCATAAAAAGTCTTCATTTTTATATCCGCATCGGAAACAACCGTATCTTTTCGGATTAAAACCTCAAAGTCACCCATAATATCTACCACTCCAGAGACTAAAACGTCACCCTTCTTCACTACCATTCCTGTTTTTACTTGCGGGATACCATTGCGTGTAATAATTGATGTAATAATCCCATCCTTATCAGCCACAATGTGACAAGGATCTGTTCTTTCCTCAACTATCTTTGGCATATTCGTTTCTTTTATCTTTATTAATAACCTCGTTCCTCGTATCTCTGCAGATACCCATCCAATATCCGGATACTTAGCGCGTATTTCATCTTCGATTTCTTGACAGCTCACTTTGTTTTTTTGTATTCCTGTATACACATTATTGCTTTTAAGGAATTTTATAATTGCCTCATCTGTATGTTTTAGTTCACCTGAAATACTTATCTCCCAGATGAATAATGACATGATATATACTAAAAAGCAGCATAATACCACCCCAATGGCAAACACTTTTCTTTTACGATATCTATGTAATAAAAATGGTAACCCATATCTCTTTTTAATATATGGTCTTGTCTTTGTTTTCTTTACAATTTGTTTTAACTGCCGAAAACCCTGTACACTTATAAAAAACTCATAACCGTTTTCAACCTGTTTTAGATCCCATATTAATATATCTTTCGCACTACAAAGATTAACGAAACGTTCCGGTGAATACCCTTTAATACGTACCAGAAGGTATCCACGAAACCATTTTACGATTCGAATCAGCAAACGAAAACCTCCTTACTAACAATATTTGATCGAATGTATAATACCAGAAACTCTCATCTCATCATTCGTAAAATATTTGATTGTAAGGTTAGTTCCCTCCACACAAATCTTTCCTGTTTTCGTCTGTACTTTTATAACTGTAGCATTATACTCTATAATCCCTTTATAATTCTCTATACATAGACTACAACGCCCCGTAGTCGTAATGATTGGCGCACCCGCAATCATATCACCTGGTAAATGTAGACTATTAGAAAGGGATTCAAGATATGTTTCCTTTTCCTCCGGTGAAACTTTCTTAGTGGAATTATCAAACTGTTTATAGAGAGTCTTTTTAGACTTCTTTTTGAATGTATCATGACTCGATTTCAAACTTTTACCCATATAGCCAACTTACTCCTTTCGAAAGTCTGGAGATATTGCACTAGCACATTTCTCCAGTTGAAAAAATGATAATTTTCAACTTAGCCTCTCGCACATAGTAGTACTATAACAGTATATGTTTGAAGACAAAAAGTATATACACAGTTTATTGTCAATTTCAAATCAGTTTCTTCAAATAAAGAAAATCCTTATTTCCCCATCATTTTTCCATTAAAATACAATTTCTATAATCGTAAAAAACCCCTAATCATAAAATGATTAAGGGTTTATTGGCTTTTACGTAGTGCATGCTACACTATTTTTAAACTATTTAAATTTACGTTTACGAGCAGCCTCAGATTTCTTCTTACGTCTTACGCTTGGCTTTTCATAATGCTCTCTTTTACGTATTTCTTGTTGGATACCTGCTTTAGCACAGTTTCTTTTGAATCTGCGTAGAGCACTATCTAAAGTTTCATTGTCTTTAACAATTACATTTGACATAGTCTCACACCTAACCTCCCTCCAGTTGTGTATTGTGCCTATACAACTGTTTGGGTATAATTTGAATAGCACTATTAAGATTATAGTATTTATAATCATAAATGTCAACATATTTTTGCAAAATTTCTTATAATTGTTGTTCTACAACTTCCGTTACTTTTGCAATTGCTTCATCAATTCCAGCAGGGTTCTTTCCACCAGCTTGGGCCATATTAGGACGACCACCGCCGCCACCACCAACGATTGCTGCAATCGATTTAATTAAGTTGCCAGCATGTGCACCTTGCTTCATAGCTCCATCTGTTGCCATAGCAATTAAGTTTACTTTATCGCTACCTTGAGAAGAAGCAAGTACAATTACACCCTCACCTAATTTTTCTTTTAATTGGTCACCTAGATTACGAAGACCATTCATATCTACATCAGGTACTTTTGTAGCAAGTACTTTCAAACCTTTAACTTCTACTACATGATTCATAACATCACCAAGAGCATCTTTAGCTAATTTGTTTTTAAGTTTTTCGTTTTCTGCTTGAAGAGCTTTGATTTCTTCTTGCATAGTTTCGATTTTCTTAGATAACATAGCAGGTTCTGCTTTAGCAACTTTTGATGCTTCATTAAGTGTTTCTTCCATATGGTTATAATACTCAAAAACACCTTTACCTGTTAAAGCTTCAATTCTTCTTACACCAGCAGCTACACCTTGCTCAGCAATAATCTTGAATGCAGCGATTGAACTAGTATTGCCAACATGAGTACCGCCACACAATTCTCTACTAAAATCTCCTGCAGATACTACACGAACAGTATCCCCATATTTCTCACCGAATAATGCCATTGCACCAGATTTTTTAGCTTCTTCAATTGACATAACGTTAGTTTGAATTGCGATACTTGCTTCAATTTGTTCATTTACAATTGCTTCTACCTTTGCAATCTCTTCTTTTGTTAAAGCTGAGAAATGTGTAAAGTCAAAACGAAGACGATCTTTACTTACATAAGAACCTGCTTGTTCAACATGATTTCCAAGAACCATCTTAAGTGCTTTTTGAAGTAAATGTGTTGCAGTATGATTCTTTCCAGTTGAGTTTCTTCTGTCTTCATCAACTACTAAAGTAACCGTATCGTTAACTTTAATTATTCCTTCTTCCATCTTACCTACGTGGCCTACTTTACCACCTTGTAATTTGATAACATCTTCAACTACAAATGTAGCGTTTGCAGTTTTAATCACACCAGCATCGTTTAACTGGCCACCCATTGTTGCATAGAAAGGAGTTTCATCAACGATGATTGTACCTGATTGTCCAGCTACTAGTTCTTCTACGATTTCTGATTCTGTCGTTAGTACAGTAACTTTGCTATCATGTGATAAGCGATCATATCCTACGAAAACAGAAGTAATTGCTGGATCGATTGATTGATAAACTGTAACATCAGCACCCATATAGTTAGTCACTTCACGAGCACTTCTTGCAGTTTCTCTTTGAACATTCATTGCCTTTTGGAATCCTTCTTCGTCAACTAAGAAACCTTTTTCTTCTAAGATTTCTTTTGTTAAATCAAGTGGGAAGCCGTAAGTATCATATAACTTAAATGCATCTTCTCCATCTAATGTATTCTTGCCTTCTTTTACAAGATTTTCTTCTAAATCTGCTAAGATACTAAGTCCCTGATCGATTGTTTTATTAAAATTATCTTCTTCAATTGTTATTAACTTTAAGATATAATCTTTCTTTTCTTCTAATTCTGGATAACCATCTTTTGATTCAGCAATAACTGTCTTACATAAATCTGCAAGGAACTTACCACTGATTCCTAGTAATTTACCATGACGAGCAGCTCTACGAAGTAATCTTCTAAGAACATAACCTCTTCCTTCATTAGAAGGAATGATACCATCAGAAACCATAAATGTTACAGAGCGAATATGGTCTGTAATCAAACGAATAGAAACGTCATGTTTTTCATTGGTTTGGTATGTTACTCCTGCGATTTCACATACTTTATCACGAATTGCTTTCATTGTATCTACATCATATACAGTATCAACATCTTGAACTACAACTGCTAAACGTTCAAGTCCCATACCAGTATCAATATTCTTTTGAGCTAATTCTGTATAATGACCATTTCCATCACTTTCGAATTGCGTGAATACGTTATTCCATACTTCCATAAAACGATCACATTCGCAACCTACTTTACAATCTGGGCTTCCGCAACCGTATTTTTCGCCACGGTCATAATAGATTTCTGAACATGGACCACATGGACCTGCACCATGTTCCCAGAAGTTATCACAGTCACCATTCTCATCTCTTTCGAAACGAGTAATTCTATCTGCAGCTACATGGATATCATTAGTCCAGATATCGAATGCTTCATCATCTTCAACGTAAATAGAAGGATAGAGACGGTCAGCTTCTAACCCAACAACTTCTGTTAAAAACTCCCATGACCATGCAATTGCTTCTTTCTTGAAGTAGTCACCAAACGAGAAATTACCAAGCATCTCAAAGAAAGTAAGGTGACGAGCAGTCTTTCCTACGTTCTCAATATCACCTGTACGGATACATTTTTGACAAGTTGTCACTCTTTTTTTAGGAGGTATCTCTTGTCCTGTAAAGTATGGTTTAAGTGGTGCCATACCCGAATTGATTAATAATAAACTTTTATCATTTTGTGGTACTAATGAAAAGCTGTTTAATCGTAAATGATCCTTGCTTTCAAAAAACTCTAAATACATTCTTCTTAAATCGTTAAGTCCATACACTTTCACTGTGTTTGCCTCCTGCGTATATATATTATATTGGTATGTGTTCTCTCAACCACAAACGCAACACTAGTCCTTATTCTAGTTATCTATTATAAATTGTTCTATTATTTTTGTCAACTAAAGCGAGAAATGGGCCATTGCAAAATAATAAGTATTTCACAACAGCCCCTTATAATTTTAATATTATTGATTTAAATAGTATTTATATGTTTATTTATTGTATTTCTCACTTTGTTCTCTAATTAATTCAACATCATCAAAGTAATTAATCTTCATTGCACTCTTAACATCATCTAATGTCTTAGCAGCAACTTCTCTTGCTCTTTCGCTTCCTTTTTTAAGGATATCATAGATTTCTGGAATTCTTGCTTCTAACTCTTTTCTTCTCTCACGAATTGGAGCTAATTCTTCTTCTAAAATAGCATTAAGGAATCTCTTAACCTTAACATCACCAAGGCCACCACGTTGATAATGTGCCTTTAACTCATCTAGATTCTGATAATCTGGAAGGTATTTTTCAAAATGTTCTGGTTTACAGAAGGCATCAAGATAAATGAATACACAATTCCCTTCAATTTTACCTGGATCAGAAACTTGAATATGATCTGGATCAGTATACATGCTCATAACTTTCTGACGAACTTCTTCAGCAGAATCTGATAAATAGATACAGTTATTAAGAGATTTACTCATCTTCGCTTTACCATCTATACCTGGAAGTCTTAAACAAGCTTTATTATCTGGTAATAAGATATCTGGCTCAATTAGTGTATCTCCATAAACAGAATTAAACTTACGAACAATCTCTTTTGTTTGTTCTAACATTGGAAGTTGATCTTCACCAACAGGCACAGTTGTTGCTTTGAAAGCTGTAATATCAGAAGCTTGGCTTATTGGATACGTAAAGAATCCAACCGGAATGCTAGTTTCAAAATTACGCATCTGAATCTCAGATTTCACTGTAGGGTTTCTTTGCAACCTAGATACAGTAACAAGATTCATATAATAAAATGCTAATTCACATAATTCAGGTATTTGAGATTGAATGAATAATGTTGATTTCTCAGGATCTAATCCAACTGAAAGATAATCAAGTGCAACTTCTATAATATTCTGCCTTACTTTCTCTGGATTATCCGCATTATCTGTTAATGCTTGTGCATCTGCAATCATGATAAATATATTCTTATATTCACCAGAATTCTGTAATTCAACTCTTCCCTTTAATGAACCTACGTAATGTCCTAAATGTAATTTCCCCGTAGGGCGATCTCCAGTTAATATCGTCTTTTCCATAACTAATTTCCTCCTAATAAAAAAGACCCTTACCCAACAAAGGATAAGAGTCTAATAATCTTATATAGCCACCATTGTTTCACATACTATCATATGCTTCCATTATAACGGTTAGGATTTCCGTCAACGCCTACTTCATCGTTCGGGTTGCCCTCATAAGTCCATTCAACAAATTCAAAATACTGCACTCTCACCATATACAGCTCTCTGTGATTTTTACCCTTTGTCTACTCTTCTTAATCATCGGTTTTCTCATACTTCTAGTATAATAAAATATAACAATTTGTCAAGCCATTTGTGTAAGATCCTTTTTTCATTGAATCATTTGTGTAAGATCCATTATTTTTATTATTTTATAACAATTGTAGTAGTAAATTTCTTTGAGTTATTACCATATTTTATTGTTGTTGTGATAACAGCTTTCCCTTTTTTCTTACCATATACATTACCAACTTTGGATACATAAGCAACTTTTGAATCACTGGATTTATATGTAATCTTTACATCGTCTTTACTGATATCCTTTGGTAATGTAATATTTATCTGTTTGTTTTTATTCTTCTTTATGGTAAGCGATTTACTAACTTTTGAACGACTTGCAATTGTTGTAACCTCCTGACTCGTTTCATCTGGAAGAACAACATATTTGGAATAGCTGCACACCGCTAATGATATATTTTGATTCTTATCAACTGTATACTTCGTAACTGGCAGTTCCTCTAGCTTCTTCGTTGTTGCATTATAGCCATAGACAAATACTTTGTCACCACGCTCTTTTCCTAAAGAACCACCTACATCAACTGTTACAGTGCCAAACTTATTCAACTCACCATTTTGTCCTAATGTAATAACTACACCATTACCTCTGTCTTCTGTTTTAAGATATTGATTTACAGCAGATTCTATTTGATAATCTTTATCTAAAGAAGTAACTCGTAAAGCAACGTTACTATTAGCAGTTGAGTTAAACTCTTTTCCCTTTAATGTTAAAGTACATAAAGGATTGGTATAATAGGTTTTGCCTGTTTCTGCACTGTAAGAAGATCCAACATATTGAACATAAACACTTTTGCTACTATTTTTAATTCTAGTTAAAGTAGCATTATCTAATGCAATATTCGTAATTTGAATATCATTTCTACCATAATATTGAATTGGCATACAAACCTTCACATACACTTCATCAATGTTAGTGCGATTCAATTGAGTTAATATCTGAGAACCGATACTATTAAGAGTAAGTTGTAAAATATTCGTATTCCCGAGATCTTTACCAGCAATCGCAGATGCTAATACTTTCTCTTCAATCTCCGCTGTTATTGTTGAATAATTCGTACTAGTCGTCAAACTAATCCTTGGGAAAACTACACCCTGATAGCCACCAGTAATAACAGACGTACTAATTGAAGATGAAGAGGATATTACTGTTGTGGATGTTGGTGGTTGAACAGGTGTTGTTGGTGTTGTAGAACCTTTTGCGACACCATTAACAGTAACCGTGGCTGTATAACCTGAATAATACACGTATATTGTATTCGCCCCCAAAGATGTAATCACTGTGTTGGAAAGCGAAAAATCAGTAATATACTCTACAGAATTATCATTGTAAGCTGCAATAACAGTGATGTTATTCCGATCAACACTTGAACCTACTTCCACCGGTCCACCATAATAACCGGCTGATATGAACGTTACATACTTATAATTACCGTTTCCCCCACTTTCTGTGCTTATACCTTTAACAGTGAAAGTTGTAGAGAAACCACCAAATGTTGCTGTCAATGTATTATTACCAACTGATGAAATTTTGTAATTTGATACTGTGAAACCAGTAACATCATGTTTTGCCCCATTTAAATCTGTTACTGTAACTTTAACATCTGACTTTGAGATTGAGTTTCCAACTAAGATGCTTTTACCTGTATATGTAGCACTAACACTCTTAACCGTATTCTTTGGATCACTTAATAAAGAAATCCATTTGGCATACAATGTTATATCCGAGGTAATCCCTGTATCTGGACTAAACTTAGTTAAACAAGCTTTCTGTGTATACCATCCTCCAAAGAAATAGCCATTCATAGTAGGATTGGTTGGTAAAGTGATACTGTCACCATTCTTGACATTCGTAATCGGGCTCACACTACTACCACCCTGTGAATCGAATGTCACTGTACATAATCTTGATTCTTCAACACCATAGATAATAACATTAGCAGTTTTACCGCTATAACTTACTTCGATTGTATTGTTCCCAATATTATCAATTGTTTCCGGATATATAGCGAATTTACTAGCTGATAATAATTCTCGATTACCATCATCATAAACAGCAAAGACATCAATATCCGATTTATTAATTGTTGTTCCTACAACAAGGTTACTTCCTGAATAATCTGCTTCAATTCTAACAAGTTCAGAAGCTATCCATTTGGCATAGAGAGTCATATCCTTATTCACAGTAGAAGATTCATTAAAAACAACTTTATATTCCTCATCCTCGTACCAGCCAGCGAATACATATCCCTTGTACTTAGGCTCTGAAGGTAATGTAATAGTTGAACCTTTCGTAATACCAGTTAATGTCGGAACTGCACTACCGCCCTTTGAATTAAACGTTACAGAATACTTCTTAACAATCGGTGTCAATGTTACAGCAACTGTAACATCTTCCGCTGGCATAACAAATGTATTGGAATACGATATTTTCCCTGAATCGATCTTTTCGTTCATGCTAATTGCAGATTGGTTGTTAATGCTATACGTTGCTGTATATGTATTATCTGGATCATCAGGTACTGCTTCTACTGTAATTGCGCTTCCTGAAGTAACTGTACTATTCGTTACAACAACCGCTTCTTGATTATATAATGTCACAGTAGCATTCGCTGGTTGATCATACTTAATCGTGAATTTTTGACTACTATCTGTAGCCACATATTTATAGATAATTGAATCAGAAACCGGAATACTATAACACCAACTATTGATTCCTGTAGACATAGTATTGCCAGGAATATGATTGGTTAATAACTGAGCATCGGTAACGTTAAAATAGTCATGTGATAATATCGGAGTACCGTTTCCACTTGTAGGATCATCCCATGTTACATCGACGTTATACCAGTCCCCACCTAATTTAACTTTGTTCCAAGCATGTTCAGTCCCATTTGCTGTACCTGGTATATAGATACATTCGATACCACAAGCATTCATTAGTAATTGGAAGGCTTTTGCATATCCTTCACAGACTACTTTTTTATAACTTGTATCAAAAACACCAACAATGGAATGTGCCCATTTTTCTTCACTAGGTTTTCCTGAATTGGTTAATGAATACTGAACTTGGTTAATTATCTCATCATGAATAATTAACTCTTTCTTATAATCACTACTCACTCCATCTACTAAACTTAAATAACGTTGAATTTCTGTATCCATCTTTGTATTTAATGTAGTTCTAGTTGCTCCTAACCTATACTCGCTAGAGCAAAAAGGTGTAACAGAGACAATATAATCACTTGCATTAAATGTATAACCAAATGAATCTAACCAATAAAACTCTGGGTGGTCATAATATAAAGAACAAAGTATCGCATTCAGTTCAGATGTACGTAATGTATTCTCCTCTACTGTCACAGTAATTGCTCCATACTTGTTATCTGATACTAACGTTGCATCCTCATTAGAATTAGTAAACGCCTCACATGCAGCTACCAAGTTTTGATAAACACCCTTATATGTATCATTCGCTAACTTATCATAACCATAGGTTGATGAATATGAATTTCTCGTCGCCGCGAATGTCGATACTCTATATTTTTTATATACTGGGACTTTCTTGATTTGGTCTTTTGTTACCTTATTGATCTCAATTGATAGTAAATCACCACTGCTTTTATCGTCCGTTGTAACCGTAGTAGTCTTATTCTTGCTCGTTTTCGTTATTTTATCTACTGTTTTTGCCTCTGCTATATTAAACATCGGCATTTGCAATATCAGTATGATTATCAACAAACGTGCTAGTACCTTTCTCTTCTTCATCATCCTCACCACTCCATCATCTTTTTGAACTTCGTTGTTTCTCATAAGTTACATTATACCATGTAAATATTACCACATCTAGTAATCTAATAGTACCATATTAAGAAAAACCTATCAACTTATAACAGATTTTGTCATAATTTCCCATGTTGCTTTTTGAGCCATGAAATTAAAAATGTATATCTTTGATTGCTACTCCTTCCTTAATAACCATACGTTTTACTCGCAATATCCCATCAAGATCCGCATGAATCCTCCATTGAACCAACATAATCTCTCCATTAATTATTTCAATTCCGGTGATGCCCTTTGTATGAATACAACACCCAGTATTAAAATATGGCATTTGACCTTTTTTAGGAAACTTTAGTCGATGTGTGTGTCCACAAATCAACATAACCTTGTTTTTTTTCAGCCACTTTGTAAAGTTTTTTTCAATTTTATGACGTTTCGTTTGATTTTTAGCTGGACTTGCTGGATTTCTAAAACCTACAAGGTGCATAAACTTCCAGAAGTAGCGAAGTGCAATCATCGATAAAAACCAGCACTGATCATTAAAGAAATCCCCTTGATGCCCATGGACAACAAGTATATCTTGTTCTGATGGTGTATATGTTAAGCGTAGTGCCTCGATCGGCTTAAGTCCCACGAATAATTCTTCTTCAGATTCTGTAAATTCATCATAATAAAAATAATAGTTCATCATAACGTAATATCGGCTCTTAAGATATATATTGTGATTTCCATACAACATAATAAACCGATTATCCTTGTAAAACTCCTTTAGCACTGTAAATACATCGGTATGTGCTGTACGAATGTGTTTAAAATTCGAATGTTCCCATAATTCATCCCCATCACCAACTTCAACATACGTATAGCCATTTTTATAATAATACTGCAAAGCACTTACCATTAACGTTTGATTCCTTGCAAACTCATCTGATATACTATCATCACCACGATGAAGATCACTAAAAAAGATGTATTTTGAAGTATCATCTATATCCATTCTTTTTGCATTATTATATGCTTCAGTTAGTCTCTTATCCGTTTTCATAAGGCAGCTCCTTGTAAAATACATCTTATTACCAAGTTTATTGACACCTTATAGTGTGTACATTATTCACTAAATTATTTTACTTATAATATCTTCTATATATTTCTAACTGAATTTCTTTAGTCATCATCCATACATCGCAGTCCTGATTTGCCAAGAATACCAAACTAAAAAAAATGCGCCTCCAAATGTAATAAAAACTAGTCTAACATTTGGGGGTGCACTTCACTTTCGCTATACATGCGTTTTAATCGTTTATATGACCTTCTTAAAGGATTTGTTCTAGACGCAATAACTATTAATTAGCTTTTCCTCGTTTTTTTGTACTTAAGAATTTTCCTAAGTATACTCCACCTACAGCTACTGCAGCAATTACAATGACTTCTACAATTGCAGTTAATAAATGACCTAAAAATACCATAATAATGCCTCCTTGTTGGTGATCCTTTGTAATACTATTAAGATTATACAATACGAGAACAAAATATACAAATATAATATAAAAATAATTGTATATTTTAATAGTAACAATGTATAAAAAATTGCTCACCATGATATTGGAGTATACACTACAACGACTTTCTCTTATCTACGATGTGCTAATTCTTTCACAACATCATTCCAATCGAGTCCACATTCGGCCATTAATACCATCATATGATATAGAAAATCCGATATCTCATACTTTAATTCCTCTGAATCTGGATTTTTAGCAGCAATTACAATTTCGGTTGCTTCTTCTCCACATTTCTTAAGTATCTTATCAATCCCCTTATCAAATAAATAATTAGTATAAGAGCCCTCTTTCGGATGCAATTTACGGTCCATAATCACATCATAAACTTGCGTGAATACCGTAAGAGGATTTGTTTCATCATACTCTCTTTTAACAATTTCTGTATAGAAGCAAGAACGACTTCCTGTATGACAAGCTACACCCACTTGCCTAACTTTAGCTAAGATCGTATCATTGTCACAATCTAATTCTAATGCTTTCATATATTGATAATGACCTGAGGTATCACCTTTACGCCAAAGTTCCTTGCGACTTCTACTGTAGTAAGTCATTCTTCCAGTTTTAATAGTCTGATTGAATGCTTCTTCGTTCATATACGCCAACATTAAAACTTCACTTGTTTTATAATCTTGTACTATTACAGGAATTAAACCATCTTCGTTAAGTTTCAATTCACTAAAAGCAATTGTACCTTCAAAGGTATTTACTTCAATGCCTTGTTCTTTAAGATAATATTTTACTTTCATAAGATCTTTATTCTTGAAGTAATTGGTTGACACAGCGAATACGTTGTCTACTCGCATAATATTTTCAATATCGTTTCTTGTTAAACTATCTCGTATTATTACTGGCAAGCTACAATTAGCAATCTCATTTGCAAGTTCATCATTCATTGTAATATGCTTTAACATAATTGCATACACGCCACATTCGATTAACTTGTCAATATATCCTGGTTCTCTGAATTGTTTGATTGAATCAATTTCAATGATAATTTTATCCTTACCGAAGCGCTCAGTAGATTCCTTTACAACGGAATAATCTTCCATAGAAGAATGTTTTAACATAACATACGAAGCTCCTGTATATAATGCTTTTTTCACATCTTCAAATCTCTTAACATGTAAACCTAGGATGAAAGGCACATCAACTGTCTTAGCTAAAGCTTTCGCCACACGTAATAACTCTTCTTTTGAGAACTCATCAACGGAATAGTCATAGATAAATAATTCATCTGCGCCCTCTGCTGCGTACTTCTCTGCTGCCGTCAATACATTAGCTACTATTTCGTTCTCTATGTTCATAAATGGAATAACTTTCTTACAGATCATCCTTATTCCTCCTATTTTTTTATCAACTTAATTATAACCACTATAACTACATAATTACCTCTTTTCAAATAAACTGATTGCTTCTTCAAGATTAACACGATTTTCGTATAATGCTTTACCAATAATAGCTCCATGTACATTAATTTGATTTACTGATTCCAAGTCTTTTAATGAAGATACACCACCAGAAGCTATAATATCTAGACCTGTAGCATCTACCATTTCTTTCGTACACTCAATGTTTGGACCTTGTAACATACCGTCTTTTGCGATATCCGTATAAACTATTGTTTTAACACCAAGTTCTTTCATCTTAATCGCTAATGTCACTGCATTATGGCTACTAACTTTTTCCCAACCTTCAATTGCTACCATACCATTCTTCGCATCGATACCAATTACAATACGTTCTGCTCCAAACATAGTAATTGCTTCTTTAATAAATGTTGGATTATCAACTGCCTTTGTACCTATAATTACTCGATTCACACCAAGATTAATCTTATTCTCTATATCTTTGATTGTACGAATTCCACCTCCAACTTGGACTGGAATATTAACTGCATCTGTAATTTCTTTGATAACATCTTCGTTCACACCATGACCATGTAAAGCACCATCTAAGTCAACCAGATGAATAAACGTTGCACCTTGACTTTCCCATTGTTTTGCTACTTTAACAGGTAACTTTGAATAGATTTCTTGATCATGAAACTGACCCTGTCTTAATCTTACACATTGCCCGTTTCTAATATCGATTGCCGGATATAATTGCATAGTTGACCTCCTTGTTTTGTCGAGTGTAATGGCATTACCTAAAGAGCCCCTTTGGTTGATAAAACATCTGTTATACGCTCATCGTATTTGGTTGCTTCATCTAATGCTTTAGCAAATGCTTTGAAAATTGCTTCAATTATATGATGATTGTTACTACCATCAAGTTGCTTTATGTGCAGATTCATACCTGAGGAATATGAAACTGCATAAAAAAATTCTTTCACTAACTCCGTATCAAGATATCCTACACGATCTGTAGTTAGTTCAACATTATATACAAAATATGGTCTGCCAGATAAGTCTAGCGAACATAACATAAGTGTCTCATCCATTGGCAATATTACGGAACCATAACGCTTAATTCTCTTCTTATCACCTATTGCTTCTTTGATAGCCTGGCCAAGGACAATCCCTGTATCCTCTACTGTATGATGCCCATCAACATATAAATCTCCAGTGACCCTAAGATTTAAATCTATGAAACCATGTCTTGCAAAACTATTTAACATATGATCAAAGAATCCAATACCTGTATCGATATTAGTAATACCTGAGCCATCTAAATCAATTTCTAATTGAATATCTGTCTCATTCGTTTTCCGATTAATCTTCGAAGTTCTGCTTATCATTGACATCTTCCTTTCTTTTTACTTTCATATAAAAAAAATGTATTGAATTTTACGGTACTCCTTATTTCTCAAAACGAACCGCAATGGAATTCGCATGTGCAGTTAATTGTTCTTCTGTTGCAAATTTAATAATATCCTTATGTATTGGTTCTAGTGCTTCTCTTGAATATGAGATAATACTCGATTTCTTAATATAATCGTCTACGCTTAAAGGCGAGAAGAATTTGGCGGTTCCATTCGTTGGTAATACATGATTTGGTCCAGCAAAATAATCGCCAAGTGGCTCACTACTGTAACTTCCAAGAAATATTGCTCCCGCATTACGAATCTTAGTCATCGTATTAAATGGGTCTTTCGTAATTATCTCAAGATGTTCAGAAGCTATCTCGTTTGCAACGTCTATTGCTTCTTCCATCGTATCCACTAATAATATGTAACCGTAATTGTCCAATGATTTTTGCATAATCTCTTTTCTTGGTAATGCATTAACAAAGCCTTCCACTTCTTCTGATACTTTCTCAGCAAGCTCTTTACTCGTAGTTACTAAGATTGCAGATGCTAATTCATCATGTTCTGCTTGTGATAATAAATCTGCTGCGACAAATCTTGGATTTGCTGTTTCATCTGCTAAGACTAAGATTTCACTTGGACCAGCAATGGAATCAATACTAACATAGCCAAAAACAGCCTTCTTAGCTAATGCAACATATATATTGCCAGGACCTACAATCTTACATACTTTTTTGATGCTCTCTGTTCCATAAGCAAGAGCTCCAATAGCCTGAGCTCCTCCTACTTTATAAACTTCTGTAACACCTGCTTCTTTCGCAGCTACTAAGGTATTCGGATTAACTTTTCCGTCTCTGCCTGGTGGTGTAACCATGACGATACGTTCAACCCCTGCTACCATGGCTGGGATTACACACATTAATACGGAAGATGGATATGCAGCCTTTCCACCTGGAATATACACTCCTACACTCTCAAGTGCTGTAACCTTTTGTCCAAGAATAGTTCCTTCTGGTGTAGAATCAAACCAACTATATTGTTTCTGCTTCTCGTGATAATTTCTAATATTAACAATTGCTTTTCGTATTACATCTAATAAAGAAGGATCTACAATAGAATATGCTTCTTCAATCTCTGTCTCTGTAACACGAATGGTATCCTTTGTTAATTCACAGCCATCAAAACGCTTCGTATATTCGAATAAAGCTTCATCTTTTTTCATTCTTACATCATTTAAAATGGTATTCACGCGATCAGAATACTCTTCGTATTGACTTGGACTTCTTTGTAATAAATTCTCTAATATATTGTTTTTTGACTGTTCATCTATCTTAACGATTTTCATGGGATTCTCTCCTTCTCTGCAACTATGTACTAAGAATTCATTATAAAATCTTCCATAAATCTATTTTACAACGAATTCTTACAAAATCCTAGTATTAATTTCCTATTATACGATAACATCTCTTAAATTTGTAATTAGTTTTTGGATTCTCTCATGTTCCATTTTCATACTAACTTGATTAACAACCATACGTGCTGATAATGGGCAGATTTCTTCTAATACTTCTAAGCCATTCTCACGTAGCGTAGAGCCCGTTTCTACAATATCAACAATTACTTCAGATAAACCTACAATTGGAGCTAATTCTATAGAGCCATTTAGTTTGATAATCTCTACCGTCTGATGCTTCACATTATAGAAATAATCCTTTGCAATATTGGGATATTTGGTAGCTACATGAATTAATTCTCCATGGTTTAACAACTCTCTTGCTGAGGCGGGTCCAGCTACGCACATTCTACACTTGCCTAGTCCTAGATCAATTACCTCATATAATTTTCGTCCCTCTTCCATTATGGTATCTTTACCAACAACGCCAATATCTGCTGCGCCGTATTCTACATATGTAGGAACATCTGTTGCTTTGGCAAGAAAGAACTTTAATTTCAACTCTTCATTTACGAAGATTAATTTTCTAGACTCCGGATCCTTCATTTCTTCACAAGTTATGCCTATACGTTCTAAGATGGATAATGTTTTCTTTGCCAAACGACCTTTGGCCAATGCGAATGTTAAATATCTCATATCGTTTTAACTCCTTCCTTATTGAATCAAATCTGACATCTTAACTATGTTTGTCACATTCTCTACCATATTGATTACTTGAATTGCCTCATTATCTTCCATAACTAAGATACCACCGGTACCTATACGTCTTGCATATTCTTTGTAATCATTTATCCTGAAAGAACTTGATACAGTTAACATCTCAATATTCATTCCATGACTTCTAAAATATCCAGCCAATGTAATTGCAGAGTTTCTATATTCTTCACGATATAAAATCAAGGTATTTTTCTCTAATAGTTCTACATCAATCTTTTGTCTAGATAAAGCATTCATTAGTTGATCCACTACAATAGCAACCCCGATTGCAGCCGAATCTTTACCAAATTGGCAAACTAATTTGTCATAACGACCGCCTGTTACTATAGCGTCACCAGTTCCATAAGTAAAACCTCGGAAGATAACTCCTGTATAATATTTGTATTTGCTAAGCATTCCAAGATCGAAAGTAACATAATCCCCAAAACCATATAAGTTCAATATGTCATATACGTTCTTCAAACGTTCAATTGCTTTTCTCGCCTTTTTGTTGCTTGTCATCCTACTGGCATAAGTGAGTATATCTTCATTACCAAATAATTCAGGAAGTTTGAATAAAATCTCCTTTAACTTTGAATCTATTGGTTTACTTGATACTAATTCTTCAACACCAAATAGATTCTTATCTTCGATTGCTGCACGTAACTGTTCAATCTCTTCCTCTTCAAAACAAGCTTCTTCTACCAAACCATTGAAGAAATCTACATGCCCAATCTCTAATTGGAATTCCTTTAACCCAACCTTCTTCAAACATTCAATTGACATGGCAATCATCTGCGCATCCGCATCAACTGACGAATCATTAATTAATTCAGCTCCAAGTTGTGTAGTTTCTTTTAATTTACCTTGATAACTACTGTTGTTTATAAATGTGCTCCCCATATAGCATAGGCGAATAGGGAGATTCTCATCTCTATAATATTTTGCAACGCACCTGGCAATTGCAGGCGTCATATCTGGACGAAGTACCAAAGTATTTCCATCACGGTCAAAGAATTTATACATCTCTTTAGAGCCTATTGTCCCTCTTTCTTTACTAAAGATGTCAAAAAACTCGAATGAAGGGGTTTGAATATCCTTAAATCCATATAATTTCAGAATCTCATGCATACGATTTTGCAGAATCAACTTCTTCTCACATTCTCCATTGTATATATCGCGAACACCTTCTGGTGTATGTAATAACTTATCATTCATAATCTAACACCCTTCCTACACTTTTTCGTTCATTTATATTTCTTCTTGACATCGGTAAACTTACCGTTTTAATCCATTATATTTTTAAATACATTAATGTGCTTTAACGATTTAAAGTGATAATTCGCTACCAAATTAAATATTTATTTATTATACGTTAAAGAAAAATTAATGTCAATCCTTTTGGAATATTTCATTTACTTTATCCAAACACTAAAAAGGTATCTAATAAAGCACCGAAAGGAGTTCTTATGGAGAAAATACACTATTCCGTTTCAGGTTTGATTAACGAAGATAAGAAAACCCAGGTTAAAAACGCTTTAAGTAAAATTAATGGCGTTAACACGGTAAATGTAGACCTCGGTAGAGGTTCCATAGAAGTTGGATATAATTCTAAAACAAATCCTAACTCAATTACGAATTGTATCGAGCATGTTGGTTGCAAAATCCAATAACTCTTTTATGATGTATGTATATTGTTATTATATACTAATTATCAGATACGCATAACTGACTAGTGAAATAATCTTCGTGGATTATTTCATATGCCAAAAAAGTTTACTCGTTGATTCATGCAACGAGTAAACTTTTTGTATTCTTGACAATAGAACAACATAGACAAGTATAATAAACGTACCGTCCAAGCAACAACTCTAATCTGCGAAAAAAATATCCGAGAAGACTTCCGTTGCTTCTCGACCTAGTGGCACAACTTTTTGATCCTTGATATGCATAAACCCTCTTGTTCCGTCTTTTCCTTTTACTTCAATCCATTCTTTAGCATCTGTTGATACAAAAAACACTTCTTGCTGAGCTTTAATGATACTAGTTGCAGAATCTTCATCCATTCCATAGTAAACTGGTAAGTCAACATATAATTCATGAGATTTTTCAACCAAAGGATAATATCCATTATCTTGAAATACTAATTTATTGTTATCAACGTCATATCTCCAATCCGCATTCGCGTAACATGTATGAATAATGTCTGCACGTATGGTACCAGTCACCGTTAATGAATTAGCAAACCCATCATATCCTCTGTATTCTTTAAACGGAAAACCTGATACTGTACCAATATATTCTAATTTCCCATTGTAAGTAAAGAAATGTGTTTCCAAATCATAACTTGGCCCATAGTCTAGAATAGCTATTTCAAGACCATCTTTAAAATCTGCTAAATCTGTAATATAGAAACCTTCCTCTTCTGGATTTATAAGATATATACCATAATCTTCTAAATCAAATGTGGTTCCATCAATTGTTATATATGCCTTATAGTTATCCGAATCTTCAGCCACATTCTTAAGTTGATAATCCAGCTTATTTTTCTTACCATCACCATCAAGATCCACTTCTAATTGTTCACCAACTTTGTATCTCATTGGATATGGATTGGCCTTATTATACTCGTCTTCAGCACTCTTAATTGCATTTAAATTTGTTTTTTCGATTTCATTCAATATTGATTCATCGAATTTGTCCGTAGCTTCTGTACCTTCGTACCAACTACAAGAATCAAAATATTGTTGTAAGTATGTATTATCAAACTTGCGCCCATATCTAGCATAGATTTCGTTTCTTGCAATCCATAATTGTTTATCATCAAAACAGGTTAGATATTCCTTTGAATATAACTTCGTATTACTCATTGGTAATACGTATTCACTAGGATTATAACCAACATTTTCCTTATCAATATGGATCGACTTTTCCATTAAAGGGAGCTCTTTTGACATCTGTTCATACTCTTTTGCTATTACCTCATTCTCCTGATAGTATGACATGTCTGTTGGATAAGAAGCACAATATAATGTGTCATCTGTATATGCTAGAGGTGTTGATTCTATCCCATCAAACACATCGACTGTGCTACGATAATACCCACATAAAAATCCCATTCCTTCAATAATATCATCAGAAGATTTTTGAAAGATGTAAAACCCATCTTCGGAAGTTCGTATTACATACTTGTCTTTCCACGATTCTGGTATTGTTACTGTTATCTCTTCCCACGTATATGTATTCTCAGCATTTACAGCACCCTGATTAGAAGATTGATTTTCATTCAGATCATCTACATCTTGGTTGTTTGTAGTCTCTTGATTTTGACTATCTTCTTGATTATCGACTTCTTCTTGATTGGCTTCGTTTTTTGTCCCATGGCTTATGGTTTCTTTCTCATTATTCTTTGAACAACCACCTATGAACAATAAAAGAGAACTAATCCCAATTAATGCAAGTAGTAGATTTTTCTTCATAACTCTCTCCTTTCAAATCAGGGTTTGGGGGGAATATTTATTCATCTGAGGTTTCTCGGTTCCATATATAGCCATTATACGTTCGTTAAATCTAACCTGTCAAACTGATATTCCTTAATATTTTCTTACAATTATAGACTTATCGGTTCTGGTATTCTGTTATATCGCTAGCTGTTCTTAGATACCGATTCGTATATGGACAGACTTGAATGCATTTGCCGCACAGTGTTATTTCTTTATTAATACGTTCTTTAGCTAATTCTCTAGCACTTTTTCTGCATTTGATAGGATCAAAGAAAAGGTCCCTATCCATTTCAATGTTCTAATTTGCTCCACTAATTGCTTGTCCTTGGCAGGCCCTTGTACATCTCATACAATTTCCACAAAGTGATTCTTTCATTGGAACACCATACGTTATTGCTAGTCCTCCCTTAGCTTCTATGACCTTTTGACGCTCGAATCTCATATAGGCTATAGATTAATATTCATATGTATCATTTCCTACATTTTATCACATCTAACTTATGTATTCTATTAAATTCCAAATTAATATAGACTACTATTTTAATAAGAAAGGTTAACTTTTCATATTACGGTAAGCAGCTGGAGATACTCCTATTGTTTTTTTGAATTGTCTAGAAAATCCATAGCAATCTGAATAACCTACTAATGTAGCCGTTTCCTTAATACTTATTCCTGATAGAATCATAAGCTCTGCTCGATGCATCCGTTGACTTGTTCGAAATTGCATCGGCGATACACCTTGTGTCTCCCGAAACACTTTTCGGAAGTTTTCATAGCTCATACCGAGATCCATTGCTAATGATTCTAACGAAACATCTTCTTCTAAATCGCTAGACAGTTGATTCTTAGCTTTAATCATTAACATGTTCCGATTACTCATTGTATTCGAAATACAACTTTTATGAAGCTGTATTACCATTTTTTGTAGTTCAACCAAATATATGGGTAAATCTTCTACTTGAACATTCTTAAAGCTTTCTAATTGGAAGATCAAGTACTTCACTACCTCAGGTGTAATTATACAAGTCCTTACCGGCTCTTCTATAGATATCATATTCATACTATGTAAATATTCAAAAGTACGATAGCCAAAGTTTATAAAAAACTCTAACCAATCCTCCCCCTCTACCTCTGTTGTATGTACTTCATTCGGAATACGTTGCACCAATGAGCCTGGTTGCAAAGGATATTCCTTCCCGTATTTATCTCGATATATCCCTTTACCTGAAAGCAATATAAAACAACTATAAAATTGTAGTTGTAAATTATGTTGTGAATCAACACCTTTTTCTTTTCGCATAAAACCACAAGACATTACCCCATTATTAAAATCATCACCAATTTGATAATAACAGCCTTCATTCTTTTGTAATTGTAATTGTGGATATTTCCGTAATATTTCTTCTAACATATATTCTTCACCTACCATAACGGTTAAAAAATTCACCATTCCAATCATTTTATTTGAAAAACTTTCTCTATATAATTATTATAGCAAAACCCAATATTATATTAAAGTTACTATAATTCTAGAAGGTGTCTATATTTTATTACTCAAAACAGTATGATCGATCGTATCATCCGTTTGTTTTACCAAAACTGACAAAGGAGATTAACTATGAAAGAAAATATGAAACGTAACCGTGTTAATGGATTTCTTAACGTAGATGGTCAAAAAATCGTTAATGAATTAGGAGAAGAGATTATATTAACTGGCTGGGGACTCGGCAATTGGTTATTACAAGAAGGTTATATGTGGAAAGCCCTTGGCAGCAAGCGCTTTGATCGCCCTCGTAGAATTGAAGCTGTTATAGAGGAACTCACTGGTGAGGATTACGCCCATGAATTCTGGAAGACATATCGTCAGAATTATATAACAGAAGCTGATATTCGCTTTATGGCTGAACTTGGCTACAATTCCGTACGTATTCCAATGAATGCTCGCCTCTTTATAAAAGAGGGTAAAGGAATTCACTGGATTGAGGAAGGATTCCAACTATTAGATCAATGTATTGATTGGTGTGAAACATATGGAATCTATGTATTCTTAGATCTACATGGTGCACCTGGTGGGCAGACAGGAGATAATATTGATGATTCCATTGATGATGTCCCACGATTATTCACAGATCAAGATTGTTTTGACAAAGGTATTGCATTGTGGAAGGAATTAGCTACACGATACTGCGACCGTTATATCGTTGCAGGCTATGATCTCCTAAATGAACCAATTCGTCCAAAACGCTTTGCAGATGATACAGATTTTGATTACCTGTTACCTAGATTAAAAGAATTTTATGAAGTAGCCATTAGTGAAATACGAAAGGTAGACAAGAAACATCTTATCTCACTAGAAGGGCATCACTGGGCTACTTCTAAAGATATCTTTTGTAAAAAGTATGATGATAAAATGATTATACATTTCCATCGTTATGCTTGTTTACCTGATATCTCGTGTTACCAAGAATTCTTAACTCTAGCTAAAGAGTGGGATTGTCCATTATGGTTAGGAGAGACAGGTGAAAACTACATAGAATGGTTCACTGCAATGTACCCACTTGCTGCAGAACTTGGCATTGGTTACAATATATGGCCTTGGAAGAAGATGGACTGTAGCAATTCCCCTTGTTCTATTAATAAACCTGAGGGCTGGGATTCTATAATTGAATACACCAAAGGTGGGGCACACCCAGGCTATGATGTTGCAAGAAAGATACTGGATGACTTCTTAGAAAACATCAAGTTAGAAAATTGCGAACAATTAATACCTGTTTCGAATGCTGTCTTAAGACAACCGGGTTGTATCATTCGTGGTACCGATTTTGACCATTTCCCTGGCAAAGGAATATCTTACTCAGGGCTTCGAAAAGAAACTAATCTAGTACGCTACCGCTACCGTACTGGCATGGAGATTGTAGAACAATACAAGGATTTAGAGAAAGCATTTGGCTTTGACTGTGGTTTTAAGCGATTTGTGTTAGAACTTGCAAAAGACGAATTCGCTGTCTATTCTCTTGAAGATGTAACAGATACTTCTACTCTCCTCATTCACTATATCTGTGAGGAAAAATGTATTTTAGAAGTCTACCAAGATGATAAAGTGCTCGGTACATTTGACTTAACAGAAAACGAGGACGTACAAATCTTATCACCTATAAAATTACTAGAATCTGAGAGTGCAAAAATAAAACTACATGTAACATCTGGTGTAATTAAGATTGACTCTCTTCATACCAAATAAATCAATTGAAATAGGATTGGTAATTACGCGTACCAATCCTATTTTGTGCGATTCGCCACGCACAGTTAGGTATGCTTCCCTCGAGCTATTAAATATAAATGGATTAGAAATTTGACAAAGAATAATTAGAAAAAGATGAACATTAGTGTTGACTATACTAATGTTCATCTTTATTCCTAATCTATAGTTGATAGATATACGGCATTATTTACAATTTCAAAAAACCAAAAGGTTCATCTTCTGAATGTATAAAATGCATCAGCATATAAGCACAGATAATTGCAACATTCTCCTCTTTCAGAATACGTTTGCATTCCTCTCTGTCCGCTAATATAACTTGTATATCCTCAGATGCTTCTTGGTGAATATTCGTTGGTTCTCCACTTAGATATCCATAGACTGTTGCACAAGATTCATCAGTCATTCCAATTGTAGTAAAAAACGGACGATTATAACCCTCTTCACACTCCACTGGTGTAAGAGTTAAGCCTGTTTCTTCATACATCTCACGAACTGCTGCAACTGTTGCATCTTCTCCCTTTTCAACCAAACCTGCTGGGAATTCGTAGATGTAATCATTAATTGGATAACGAAATTGTCTCACTAGTGCTACTTTATCCTTATTCTCTCCATAGATTCCATAGATTACAACTCCGTCTGGTGTATTCTTACCTGTTGTTATCTTAAGATCACTAACCTCTTCTGATCTAGATGCTAGAAAATATGGTGAAACCTTACCATCTCTATGTTCTACTTCTAATTCATATAGATTGAGAAAACGATTTTGTGTTTGCTTACTAATATTCTTAACCCTATTCATGTCATTCCTCCAATTATATTCCTTAAGAATCTAACGTCTACTCTTCCCTTTGGATTTGGACTTATCCTTAGTTATTTGTTTTGAAGTTTGGTTATTTGTAACTTTATTTTTGTTGCTAGTCTTTCCTCTATATTTATCTGTACTTTTAACCACTTCTTTACCTTGCATATTTATCTTTTTAGGTTTATTATTCTCTGCTTTTACCGCTACTTGATTTCTTGCTTTACGTTCTGACTTTTCAAGAATTAACATTGGCCACTGAGAAGGCACTTCCTCAATCTTCTTACCAATATGTTTTTCAATATCTCTTAAGCAATCAATATCATCATAGTTGCAGAAATTAATTGCATTACCACTATAGCCTGCACGCCCAGTTCGTCCAATTCGATGAATGTATGTTTCTGGTGTATCTGGAATATCATAATTAATTACATAATTAAGCTCTGCTATATCAATGCCTCTTGCCGCTACATCAGTAGCTACAAGTACTTTAATACTTCCGTCCTTAAAACTTCGAAGTGCTAGTTCTCTTGTACTCTGACCTTTATCACCATGAATAGCCATTGCAGTAATCTTAGCTTTATTAAGCTTTAGGGCAACTTTATCTGCAAAAATCTTCGTCCTTGTGAAGACAAGTACACTAGTCATATTCTTCTCTTTAATAACATGCGTAAGCAAAGAGATCTTATTTGTTCGGTCTACAAAGTAAACGGATTGATTAATTGCATCTACTGTACTTGTAACAGGATCTACTTTAATAATTTTAGGAGATTTTAAGATAGTACTCGCTAGCTTCTCAATCGCTTTTGGCATTGTCGCACTGAATAATAGTGTTTGTCTATCTTTTGGTAATAACGGAATAATCTTCTTCACATCATGAATAAATCCCATATCAAGCATCTGATCAGCTTCATCTAACACAAACATTTCCACTTCACCTAGCTTAATATACCCTTGACCAATTAAGTCATTCAATCTCCCCGGGGTTGCTACTAGGATATCTACTCCATTCTTAAGTACATTAACTTGGGCGTTCTGTCCAACGCCTCCATAGATAACTGTTGTACTTAAGCCTAGAGCTTTTCCAAATTGTTTAATATTCTCATGAATTTGATTTGCTAACTCCCTCGTTGGAGTTAAGATCAATCCTTTAATCTTCTTTCTTTTTGAACCTGATAGTTTATGTAGCATAGGAAGTACATAAGCTGCCGTCTTTCCAGTACCAGTTTGTGCACATGCTAATACATCGTGTCCTTCTAATAATAAAGGAATTGTTTGGCTTTGAATCGGGGTAGCCTCTGTATATCCTATTTCCTTAATCGTGTTTAGTAATCCGTTTGATAATTTTATTTCGTTAAATTGCATTCTATCTTCCATTTCTTAATTGTATTTTGCGTGTAAGATACCAGTATAGCATATAACACACAGAAATACTATGAAGAAATGTTTTATCCTTTGATTCATATCATAAAATCCATATTACAATATCTTCATGATACCTTTCACTACCTGCTTGCGAGATCCTGATTCAACATCTCAAGATAATGAACAAAAACTCCATTATGCGTTGAGATTTCATAGTTAGGAGTTAATTCTTCATACCTAAAGCTCTTTCTTCCACCTTGTTGTGCTCTCTCCCAGAAAGTAAGCAGTTCTTTGAAACGAAGATAATAGAAATAATCTTTACTAGAATAATAAATTAATAAGAACGCCACTCCCCCTTGCTGCTCAAACTCCTTCATAAATTCAATCTGATGATCATGAACATTTTGCAAAGGGAAAGTATCGGTAGCACATTCTTTCGCATCGAAACATATCGGTATGCCTTGCACAGCGCCTATATAATCGACCGTACTCTTTTGGTCAAAATAAGCAAGGGTAATGTGTCTTGTAGTCTTATCTATATTAATTGGTTTTATTGGTGTCGGGATCTTCTGTATCAATGCAAGGTTATTTGCACGATATTTTTCGTTAGTAAGATTAATTAATTCTTCTAACGTTGATCCACGAAGACCTCTTGAATTCCAAGATGGCATAGTATCGTTCCTTTCGTAATTTGTATCTAATTATTGTGTTTTTCATTAGGTATAGTATACGAAAATTTGTTCGATATGGCAAGATGAAGAATGGGATTGTATTTCATTCTATCTAATCTTCGACTCCACTTGTAATAGAATCATATTTTAGTGCATAGTACAAAGCCCAATCCTGATCATTTGCCCATGGATCATAATAATGTGCTTTAATCCCATTTACAGTCTGCGGAAAAACCATAGCGCAAGAAGCCTTGCCATCTTTAGAAAATAGATTCAAACAACCTCTCAAGGATGCTTCTGCTATCTCCTTACAGTCACAGTCATCTGTAATTTCTGCATATTGTATAAAAGCAAGTCCTGTTAATACGCTCCAATAATGAGGATATGTATCACCAAGCAGCTTATATTTACCAAACCAGTACCCATCCCAATGCCGAATTGCATTCTCAAACAGATGATAGTCCGGCTGACGCCCATTAAATAAATAGAGCACTTCTAACTGTTTTTTTGCCTCTACCAAATATCTCTCATTATCAGAAAGTTGATATGCCTGCAGAAGGTAACTGACTGCCGGTGCCACAATACTTTGCTCGTAGTTTACCTCAGACGTTGGATAAGATATCCCTGTCTCCAGAATATAATCAGCATGTTTAAGAAACCAGGTTTTTAGTTCCTCCGCTTCTGTATTCATTTTTATTGCCTCTAGCGTTTTCACTAACTCATTCATAGGAATACCTATTGCATAAAATTTTTCTCCGCCCTCCAAATAATATCTACGCATAGTCCGATATGCATCTTCTAGATATAACGGTTTCTTTGTCAAATGGTACATTTCAATCTGCAAGATTGACATCCATGTATAGTTATACATCCGGTGCCAATCCTGATTATGTGATATATCATTAAAAACAACTCCTGTATTTCTATCATAAAGTTCCCTATATAAATATTTCACATACTCTTCCAGGCTTTCCCGCAAACAGATACTTTCCTCCTTTTGAAGCCAAAGTGCAATAAGCGCACCCATTCCGATTCTTTCTCGTCCTCCGTTGTGGTCATCCACATGACTGTAATATATCATTTGTTCCTCATTGTCATAAACAAGATACGCACCTTTTAGTGAATGAATATCTCCTTTGTACTGTTGATTGTCAGCAATAAACCTGCAGCGATTTCTTACCAGTGTCGTAAAGTCATTGCACACATAAAATATCGCCTTCAATTGCTTTCCCCCTACTTGGGATTCAATCAGGTATTCACCTTCTTGATTTACCTGGAATTCACAATGTACACGAGTAACTTTTCCATCCCATTCACGTGTAAAAGGTATTTCCTGTTTATTACAGCATATACAAATTTCATGCTCTTTGGTATTTGCTCCATATATCACATCAAAAGTGAGGGTTTCTCCTGGAAAGTATGTACACTGCTTAGTTTGAAGAAGCGATATTTTTCCTTCATTGATAAGAATTTGTTCAAATTCTTCCCGGTCTGTAAACCAAAACAATTCCCAAGATATTTCTGCGGTTTCTCCCGGTTCTAGTGCCTTTATTGCGGGATGAAGAATAAAATCTCCTCTGTCATTACTTAATGCCTCGTTTTCTCTTTCTATACTATATCCAACCAGACTTCCCTCAGTCAGCATCAGTCCCAAATGAGGCGGCTGCCCGCTCATTCTGAATGCCATAACATAGGAAGATTCACCACCGCAAAATATATGCGTATGGCATTTCTGTTCCATACAGGTTTCTGCTTTTTCATAATTATCATTAAATGTTACATAGATGCCTACATCCATCATTTGAAAGAATATCGGAAACTCGTTTATATTTTGGAAACAAAAGCGCTCTTCCAAATGTCCATTAGGTAAAATTTTTCTTTCTGTAGTAATCCGAATTCCCTCAGGACATTTTACAGTCCCCCATATTTTATTCCCTTCTACCCAATTCATTTTCGCTTCGTCTTCTTTACATCCAAGAGACACCAACCGTCCATTTATGTCTTCTTTAATTTCAAATACTCTATCCATCATATAATCCCCCTCCTTTTCCTTAATAGAATTCTTCTTATCAATAACTTTGAGAACTCGAACATGCTGACAACTGTATCGTTATCGCACTCCATGTCTTCCCTTGATCATGAGGCTATATAAATAAACATTATCACTTCCATTTCCTCATATTGTTGAATTTCAGATCCTTTATTCCATTATTTAACACACGAAACCACAATACCATATAATTACATAAAAATCAATTTGTTGTTGTTTTGTATTTGCTGTGACTCTACTATAAATATTATTATGCCGAATGTTCGTGACCTCGTTCTGGGTATTAGTGCATGAAAAAAGCTAGTAAACATTACGTTAACTAGCAGCCTTTGTTATTGCAAGGTGTATCTAAACTGGAATACTACAAAAAGAAAAGGTGCGACTCATAAGAGATGTATTACCATAGCCAATACAATCTCTTAGAATCCTACCTTTTTTCTATACTTACTTTTCTAACTGATACTTCTCTAATAATTCCTGGACGATTCCCTTACCCCTTGATCTAACCGCTTCATACTCAACGATAAATCGAGCTGGAATTACCATATTAATCGTATTATTTCTTTTTACAAATCCCTCAAGATTCATGTAATGACTCATATTCTCGATCAAAGAACCACCTCAATTACTTACTATTATTAGTATATTCTTAGCAATTATAATGGTTCCTAAACCAAGCTACCTATTATTATATGTATAGATATGTCGATTTCTTAATTTGTCAACTACACTAGTACCATTTGCAGTTGGTATGTAACTATCCATAATGAATTCTTTACTTACTTCCTTCGCCCCTCCATTCTCCCTTGGCTGCAGGTTAGCGAATAAATTCTCTAATCTTCTCTCATCCATGTATGTATCACGCTCCTTTCTTACTTATCCTTCTCTTTCCTGTAGTAGCAACATAACGTACTTGGAATATAGTGCTTCAAAGGATTTCACATATGCGTATATAAGCTCGCCAATTTTAATATCATACAAGGGCCCCAGTTTAACAACTATATATACATAAGGATGATTCTTGTATTCATGAAAAGCAGCAAGTTTATACTTAATATGTATGGTATCTTCTACTTTTAGAATACCGTATTTATCAAGTTCATACGTAATCTTCTTAATTCTCCCCACTGATAAGGAATTTTCATGATTAAGATATGCTAAATACCTAGATTCTGTTAGTGCCTGAATTATAACATCATCATGATTTTCAGATAAAGGAAGTAAAATTCTTCCTAATATATCAACATAATCTGTATAAGGCAATAGATCATCAACATACCCTTGATAATACAAGTACTGTACGATTTCATCTAACGCGCCTAATTGTTTGCATATACTGCTTACCATGTCCGTGTTCGTTTCTAATGCTGCTAAACCATCATTGTTAACAATTCGCTCTAGCTCTACTCCACCTTTCCCTATATTCTTAATGCTATATTGCTGTATGATAATCTGATAGATTAAGATTCCAAGAACAAGAAATATAGCAAAATTCACGAGATATATGTACTGCATCTGATCAATCCCAAAGATATTAGTCTTATATGTCACCTTAAATTTCTCGTAATTCAATGCATAATATAATGAAAATATTATGAATGCAAAGGCCCAATATACATATATAATACTGCGTCTCTTCTTATCTGCTTTAATCATAAAGCGGGACATATCAATCTCAAAACTTATTGTTATGAGGATACCTATCAAAATTACACAGGCCATTAGAGATAGCACTGATGGAAAGCTTGTAATATCAATAAAACAAGCCCCTATAATTCCACCCATAATTAAACCTACTAGTAAAAATAGTAACTTCCCCCATATGGAGTGAAGAAATTTTATTATTCTCCTAATACAATCACCTTCAATACTATATTCTAATAATAGCAAAGAGACTATTGCCCATACTCTATAAATATATGCACTCTAGTCTCTTCTTACGTATCTTAATTTAATTATTGTAATTTAGCTATTAATATTTCGGCTATTGTATTTACATATTTTAACATATTTATACTATACCTCATTAATTTCATTCTGTATAGTTAAATTTAAAAGGGATTATAGAATCTACTGCCATTTTGAAATGTAATATACAAGGCAATCACTGCAAATATAACAGAAACTCCTATAGTAAGATAATCATTTCTTTTCAATGGTCTTGCATAGTACCAAGTACGTTTCTTATGTTTCCCAAATCCTCGTAGTTCCATTGCATTACTAATTGTATCAATTCGACCCATACTTGAAAAGATAAGTGGGAATATAATAACTGTTACGTTCTTAATTCTACTTAACAAAGGGGCTTTTCCAGACATCTCTATCCCCCTAGCTTCTTGCGCGTGTTTTATCTTGACAAAATCTCCTTGTACATCAGGTATATATCTTAAAGCTATCGCTATTGCATATCCGATATTATAATGAATACCAACTTTATTAAGGGATGCAGCAAACTCGCTTGGGTCTGTTGTTACAAAGAACATTAATGCGGCAGGAATAATTGTGAAATACTTTAATATCATATTTCCTTCGTAAAATAACTGTTCTGCTGTGATAGTATAAGGGCCAGCTATGTGAAATAAATCAGTTCTAGTACCATAAATTTTTACCCCTTGATAAGGAGAGAATATAAAAACAGCAATAATATTCAATACAAGGAAAATCATTATCATATTAAAAACTGCACCAACTTGTCTCCACTGCGTTTTTGACATAGAAAAAATCACCAAACTAAAGACAAGCATTACGGCTAATACTCTTGTATCATAACTTAACATACTAACTACACACCATAATAAGAAGAATATTAATTTAGTCACACCGCTAAGTTCATGTATCCAAGTATCTTTTTGTTCATAGGCTAGTATCTTAGACATAATCTAACACCATTTCTTTCTTGCTATTATTCCTAATATTTTTCTCAAAGTAGATAAAACGATCAACAAATTCAGACGACTGTTCTATCCCACATCGTATTGCCAAATCATAAAGTGATGTTTTCTTAAGGTAAGCCTTATCCGCAATCACCTCATTAGTAAGAATTGCAGAAGGGCTATCATCAGCAATCAGCTTTCCATCTGCTATTACCAATGCTCGATCCGTATATTCTAACATCAAATGCATATCATGAGTAATCATAATTATTGTAATTCCTAGTTTAGAATTAATCTCCTTTAAGAATTCCATAATTTCCGTATAATGCTTATAATCTTGTCCTGCTGTTGGTTCATCTAAAATAATAATCTCTGGATTCATAACAAGAATTGAAGCTATGGTAACTCTCTTTTTTTGGCCAAAGCTTAAAGCTGATATCGGCCAATTACGGAATTGATACAATCCACAGGTCTTCAATGTTTGATATACTCGTTCTTTAATCACTTCTTCAGGTATTCCTTTAACTGTAAGCCCTAATGCCACTTCATCATATATAAGTGGTTTACAGATCATTTGATTTGGATTTTGCATCACAAGTCCTATTTTTTCTCCTCTTTCTTTAATAGACAGTGGAGATATATCTTGATCATGTAGGTATATCTTCCCTTGCTGTGGTTTATAAAACCCACAGATAAGATTGGATAGTGTAGACTTACCTGCCCCGTTCTTACCTACAATGCTTAACATTTCACCTTTTTTTATATCAAAATTAATATCTTGTAAAATTGGTTCTCCTGCTGTGTAAGAGAAATATAAACTCTCTATACGAAGTACTGATTCATCGCCAACCTTTGGTACCTCTCTCTTAGCTGAGTCATACCATGTTCTCATCTGCTCTTCATAGTTATTGAGCTTCATATTCTCTATATGCTGAGGTTTTGTATCCGCCGTAAGTTTACATCCTGCATGCTTTAAGGCACTAATATATAGTGGTTCTCTAATTCCTTGTCCTTCAAGTATATTCGTAACTAACAATTCATCTGGTAACATATCTGCAACTATTTGGCCTTCGTTGATAACTACAATACGGTCAACATCACGATACAAAACATCCTCTAACCTATGTTCTATAATTATAATCGTTGCATTCCTATTCTTTTGTATCTTATCTATCATATCAATTGCTCTTTTACCAGTAGCAGGGTCTAGATTTGCTAAAGGTTCGTCAAACAATAGAATTTTCACATCATCAACCAAAACACCGGCCATCGATACTCTCTGTTTTTGTCCACCAGATAATTCACCTGGCGCATGATTAAGTAGATTCTTCACATCTACTATTTCTGCTACTTCATTTACCTTTGCATGCATCTTATCCTGATCTATCATATCATTCTCAAGAGCAAAGGCAATATCCTCTGCAACCGTTAATCCTATAAATTGGCCGTCCGTATCCTGAAGAACAGTACCAACAATCTTAGACATTCCAAAGATACCTAATTGTTTCGGGTCTTTCCCATCGATCTTTAAACTTCCACTACTATCACCCGAAAAAGAAAATGGAACCAATCCGTTAATACAATGTGAAAGTGTTGACTTTCCAGAGCCGGACGGTCCCACAATTAGAACTTTCTCTCCGGGATATATCTTAAGATTAATATCCCGTAGAGATGGTTCCATCTGTGATCGATATTTAAAAGTATAATTATTAAATTCAATAATAGGTTCCATATCCTAGTCCTCTTTACTAAGGCTTGATGATTTTGCTCCAATTTTTGCATATCCAGCTGCTAATAGAGTACCCAAAATACCGATTATTAGTACATTACCAAGTGCGGCAAATGCACCTTGTGTAAATACTTTATTCGCTGGTTCTGCATATATAATTATATCTAATGCTGGTGCCACGACAATCCACGCTACTGCGTTAGCTAATACTTGCACCACATTGAATGTAATAATCGACTTTTTACCAAAGCCACCTTCTTTAATGGAAAACTTACTAGCAAGCATACCAATTACGATACCAATTACTGCTTCTGGTAAAACCCAGCTCCACCATACACTTCCATAGAAGATTAAGTCTCCAAGTGCATGTCCTAATACTCCGATTACTCCACCAACAATTGGTCCAAATACTGCAGCAAGAAATGCAAATACGGCCATTCTAGGTTGCAAGTATGTATTTGGAATACCAATTGGAATTTGTACTTCTGTTAAAGCAACAAAAAGCGCTGTACCAATACCAATTGCTACAACTTCTTTGATACCAAACTTCTTTTTCATACTTTATTCCTCCTCTTAGTTTATAGTTCCTAACAGAGTATACCATAACATTTTTCTTTTATAAAGTAATTTTTCTCTATTCTCGCTAAAAGAAAGAAAAGTAAGCTTAAAATAACTCATTAACAATCTTTTCGAATAATGCAGGTCTTGCAGCTATAAATTCTTTCCCTGATAGATTACTACATGCACCTTCTACCTTAGGAAATCTTAAGCAATACGCATGTAACAGCTGATTTTCTAAAGAAAACTGTTTCTTCATCTGTTCATTCACACCTCGATTACCATACTTGAAGTCCCCGATAATAGGATGACCGATACTTTGTAGATGTGCACGGATCTGGTGTGTCTTACCTGTTATTAATTTAACCTGTAACAAGGTATACGAACCATTTGTTTTAAGTGGTACATATTCTGTTGCAATAGGGTCAGCTCCTTCTAAAGCATGATTTGTAATTGAGACTTTATTCGTTTTCTCATCTTTATACAAAAAGCCCTCAATTCTTTTTTGCTGTTCCACCTTCCCTTTAACAATACAGTGATAATACTTATCGATGGTACGCTCTTTGAACAGTTCCGCCATGGTTTGTAAACCAATTAATGTCTTACCCGCTACTACAAGACCACTTGTATTACGGTCAAGTCGATTACAGATAGAAGGCTTGAAGCTTCTTAATTCCTCTTTCGTCAACTGATTACTCTGTAGCAGATATGTGATAATACATTCAACTAATGATACATCAGACTTATCTGCTTTTTGTGATAACATTCCTACTTCTTTATTGATTAAAAGTATATTCTCATCTTCGTAGATAATTTGAATTCCTTCCTCAACTTCTTCTACTAGGACTTCACTAAACTTTGCTATTGTTTCTTCTGCTAAGAATAGCTTGATTTCATCACTTTCCAATAGTTTTTCACTGCCATCTGCTTTCTTTCCATTCAAAGTAATATTCTTCTTACGAAGCATCTTATACAGGAAACTCTTTGGGGCTTTGTTCAGATATTTGGCAAGCAACTTATCAAGTCTTTGATTTGCCTCGTTTTTTGATACAATTATACTTTGCATTACTTTTACTCCATTAAATTTACTTTTATACATTCAAAGTCTTCAATAAGTTAACAACTTCATCTCGTTCGCAACTCTTAGTATTCTCATCAACTTGTTCTACTTGTGCTTGCTCATGCTCTTTTGAATTACCAAGTGTCTTCACACGTAATAGGAATTTACTAAAATCAGTTAGTACTTTCACTTCAGGGGAATATCCTTGATTTTTAATTGTTCTCATCAGATACGTCTGAATATAAGATATATCTTGTCCTTCTTTTCCTGACAATGCAATAACATGATGATTGTCTACAACAATACAATCCAGGTTAATCACCTTATCAGGAGAAGTGATAACTAAATCAGATATCATTGTTGCATTAGGAGAAATAACATTACATACTTGCTCATATTTCTTATCATTCATAGATTGATAAGGGGCGACTATAATATAACCAACTAACATCTTTGCTCCGGGCAATGCTAATAAGATTGTAATTATAGTAAATACATTGTTTCTCGAGTTATCATTCAAAAGATAGCCTACTACAAATATAATTATGCCGATAAGTGCAATAATTATTGTATCTCTTAATTGTTTCTTCTTCTTGTACTTAATGTATCCATGCGTCCCCTTATCCATGTATGCTTCCTCCTGCTTGTGAATCCACTGTATTTCAAACCAAATCATGCATTCATCAGACGAATCCACAACTCACAACTTTCTATAATAAAAGTAACAGTCACTTACTTCTTTGCTTTATGAACATTACGAATAGCTTTTTTCTTCTTAGGTTTACCATTGGAATTACCGTTTGATCCACCTTTTGCTCCTTTGCTTGCAAAAGTATACTTTCCAGAACCGGATTCCTTCGCTCTACCATGTCCGCTTTGTCCGCTTTGACTACGTTGTCCAAAACGATCATTATTTCTTGGGCGTATTAAACAGTTCTTGTCAAATCCAATTAAGTCAGTACGTCCAGCTTTTTGTAGCGCTTCTACTACAAGTTCATAGTTCTTTGGATTACGATATTGAATTAATGCTCGTTGCATGGCCTTCTCATGTGGATTCTTTGGCACATACACCTTCTCCATTGTTCTTGGATCTAACTCTGTATAGTACATACAAGTTGATATAGTTGATGGAGTTGGATAGAAATCCTGTACCTGCTCAGGCATGTACCCTAGATCTCGTAGGTATTCTGCAAGAGCTACCGCTTCTTTCATAGTAGAACCTGGGTGCGAAGACATAAGATAAGGAACTACGAATTGCTTTTTCCCAACATCGTCATTTGTTTTCTTATATGCTTTGATAAATCTTTCATATACATTATTCGATGGCTTACCCATAAGCTTTAATACGTTATCACTAATATGCTCAGGCGCAACTTTCAATTGACCACTTACATGATGCTCACAAAGCTCCTTCATAAATGTATCATCTTTATCATTAATAAGGTAATCAAAACGGATACCTGAACGTATGAATACTTTCTTAACATTCGGTAATTCTCTTAACTTCTTCAATAGACTTAAGTAATCTGAATGATCAATCTTAAGATTCTTACAAGGTGTAGGGAATAGACATTGCTTATTGACACAAACACCTTTTGTCTTTTGCTTCTCACAGGCCGTATGTCTAAAGTTAGCGGTAGGACCACCAACATCATTAATATAACCTTTAAAATCCTTATCCCATATTAGGTGTTGTGCTTCCTGTAGAATTGACTCATGACTTCTAGTTTGAATCATTCTACCTTGATGGAAGGTTAATGCACAGAAACTACAACCTCCGAAACAACCTCGGTTACTTACTAAACTGAATTTTAATTCCTCTATTGCAGGTATTCCACCCTGTGCTTCATAGCTTGGGTGATAATCACGCATAAATGGTAACGCATATACTCGGTCCATCTCCGCCTGGGAAAGTGGCTTCGCTGGTGGGTTTTGTACTACATATTCATTTTCTTTATACTTCTCTACTAACGGTTTTGCTGTAAATGGATCTGTATTACAGTACTGTTTATAGAAACTTCTTGCAAATTCTTCTTTACTTGCCAAGATGCTTTGGTAATCTGGTAATATAACTGCATCATACACAGAATCCAAATTCTTTGCCTTATATACCGTTCCTGGTATAAATGTTATATCCGAAACAGCAATACCGCTTGCTAATGCATCTGCAATTTCAACAATCGAATGCTCTCCCATTCCATAGGATATAATATCTGCTCCTGAATCAAGAAGAATCGAACGTTTTACTTTATCACTCCAATAATCATAATGAGCAAGTCTTCTAAGACTCGCCTCAATTCCACCTGTAACAATCGGAATATCCTTGTATACTTTTCGGATTAAATTACAATATACAATGGTAGCACGATCTGGTCGTTTTCCCATAACACCACCTGGTGAGTAAGCATCAACTTTACGATGCTTCTTTGCAACTGTGTAATGGTTAACCATGGTATCCATATTACCAGCACTTACTAAGAAACCAAGACGAGGTTTTCCAAGTATCTGTATACTCCCTTCGTCTTTCCAATCTGGTTGTGCAATGATACCAACTTGATATCCATTCGCTTCAAGAATCCTACTAATAATAGCAGGTCCAAAAGATGGATGGTCTACATAGGCATCCCCTATTACATACACAAAATCTAGTTGCTCTATTCCTCTTTTCTTCATATCCTCTTTGGATATTGGTAAATAATCTCTTATCATGACATACCTTTCTATATATAACAATTGAATCGCATCTGGTTTATTTTTATTTATCGTTATTTATTACATAAACTTATGCAAGTTTCTCTACTCTGTTTTCAAATATATCAAAATAAGTATCGATATAATAATCAGCAAGCTCACGTTTTCTATCTTTATCGTCTTCTGAATACGGATCAAATACGGCACACACACTCATTCCAGCGCTTTTACCCGCCATAACTCCAAGTGCTAAATCCTCAAACACTAGACAGTTTTTTGGATCTACTTGCAAATCATCAGCTACTAAAAGATAAATATCTGGTGCTGGTTTACCTTTTTTTGCTTCACATGAAGTACGCACAGAATCAAAATATTCTGTTATGTTCAAACTCTTTAATACATGATTCACTAATTCCCTTGAATTACTTGTAGCAATACCTGTTTTAATCCCTCTACTACGTAATTCTTCAAGAAATTCTATAACCCCTTTCTTAAGAGGTACTTCATTCCCGTATTTATCCCATGCCATCTGATTCCATTCAACTTTTATTACATCAACAGGATCTGGTAAATTAAAACGCTCTTTGAAATACTGCGCTGTTTCAGAAAAACTCATCCCTTCCACAGCTTGCTGTAAATCACTTGGAACTTCGATTCCATATTTACTTAAGTACTCTACATCAATCTCTTTCCACATCCACATGGAATCAACTAATGTACCATCTAAATCAAAAATAACTGCATCTATATTATTTAACATTATGCTCTCCTTTTTTACTGCCTAACTAGGCAATTACTTTAATAATGCAAGTTCTTCTTCTGTAACCTCTCGATATTCCCCAGGTTGCAAAGATTCATCAAGTTGTAGCGATCCCATCGATAAACGTTTCAGATACACTACCTTTTTCCCCACTGCTTCAAACATTCTCTTAACTTGATGAAATTTCCCTTCTTGTATTATTAAGGTAATCTCACTAAACTCACCTTGTGATAAAATCGTTAATTTAGCAGGCATCGCTTGGAAGTCTTCATCCACTTGTAGCCCTTTAGCAAAAGCTTCAACATCTTCTTTCGTAACAACGCCTTCTACTTTCGCATAATATTTTTTGTCTACATGTTTTTTAGGACTTAATAAAGAATGTGCTAAATCTCCATCATTGGTAATCAGAAGTAAACCTTCCGTATCTCTATCTAATCTTCCTACTGGGAATAAATCTTTTCTCTTTGATGTTATAATCAAGTCAATAACGGTCTCAGAACGCTTGTCTTCCGTTGCAGACAATACGCCAGCAGGTTTATTCAACATATAATACTCATAATGCACATAGGAAACATCTCTACCATCAAAACTAACGGTATCTACACCTACAGTGATCTTACGATTCGGATCATTGACAACTTCATTATTAACTTGTACTCTTCTTTTTTTGATAAGCACTTTTACTTCACTTCGAGTTCCAACTCCCATATCTGCTAAGTATTTATCTAAACGCATTAATTCTTTCATTACATCCATCTCCATCCGGCAAAATATTTGTTCTTCATACCATTATTGCTGCATTTTGCCCAGCCTAGGGGATATCCGTCAACGCATACTAAGAACCATGTATTCTTTTTCTTTCTCTCTAATAAAATGCCTGAACAGCTTTGCATATCTTCCTTACCTGCTTTCTTGGCGGCAATTAGTATATCATATTCTTCGCTGTTTTTACAAGTTATATAATTTTCCGAAATATCAAGTGTTTCACATTTTAGATATTTTACGGCATCTATACCATCGCTAAAGATATTCAATATATTCGTATAATTACTAATCTTCAATGCGTTTGCAAGAGCTTGGCTTGGTTCAAAACGATTTTTCTTCATATCTCCAAGATATAATCCTTGTCGAAGAATACGAAGTCCTTTCAAATTTGGTAGTCCTTCTGGTAGATAATATAATCGTTCATCACGAATCTCAAATAGATTTGGATCAAAATCCATATCTATTTGTTCTAAGAAATCCTTTGCCTCGTCTGATAAAACTACCTTCTTATAAGGATATCCTGCATAAGAAGAAGATTCTACATCAGCACTTTTTTTCAATAATACAGTAAAATGTCCTTCACCTTCTACCTTATGAGGCCATACACGGACACAATTCCTTAACTGTTCGTCATCACTATCAATCCATTCTGGCTTTCCATAACCTAACCCCTCTACACGTTTAACTGATTCTACACTAAAACCTTCTCGGTTCTCTAATAGATAACGAATAGTTGCTTCATTCTCTTCTGGTGAGAAGGTACAAGTGGAGTATACCATATATCCACCTGGTTTTAACATATCAGCTGCATAAAGTATAATATTCTTTTGTAAGTTATTATAATACTCAACGCCAAGCTGCTCCCAATTCTTGATAATGGTTGGATCCTTACGAAACATCCCCTCACCAGAACACGGAGCATCTACAAGAATTTTATCAAAATATCCCGGAAAATATTTCACCAAGTTAGCAGGGTCTTCACTAATGACAACTGCATTTTTTATTCCGAACAATTCAATGTTCTTAAGTAATGCTTTTGCTCTTGAATTGCTGATATCATTGGAAACCATCACGCCTGTACCACCTAGTTTTGCAGCCAATTCTGTACTCTTACCTCCTGGAGCAGCACACACATCTAACACTTTATCGCCTGGCTCTATCTGAAGTAACTCCGCAGGGAGCATCGCACTTGGTTCTTGGATGTAATATAAACCAGCATGATAATATGGATGTTTTGCTGGTTGATTATCTCCATCATAATAAAAACCATTTGTTGTCCAAGGAACTGGCTTTATAGGGCAGGGACTTATAGCTTCAAAGTCCTCACCTGTTAACTTTAATCGATTTACCCGTAAACCTGTTTTATATCTATCATTATAACTACTTAGGAATACATCAAATTCATCTCCTAACAGTTCTCTCATTCTATCCTCAAATTTCTTTGGTAATGCCACTCTAACTCCTAACCGTCTGCTGTTACAGACTATCTACTATCTATAATAAAACCATATATCAATCGTAATAATTAAATCAAACTTTGGGCACGATATCCTTCTGAGATGATATCCAATTCTTTGTTGAAACGCTCAAGTTGTTCCAAGTTACCACTTTGATATATGCGTAAAAACTCATCCTGAATCTTTACCACTTCTCTTTGATTTGCTACTTTATATAAATTCTGAATATTAGTCAAGATGTCCGATACTACACTTGCTTTAATACTAAATGAATTCTGTGCATCCATAATCTCATCTCTTACCGATGACATCTCCTGATCTAATATTATAATTGCTTCTGATGCTTTCAACAACCTATCTTTTATATGTTGTGGCATATTGTGCTTGTACTTATATTGTAAAGAATGCTCAATTGTAGCCCAAAAGTTCATAGCAAGCGTTCTAATCTGTATCTCAGCTTGTAGACGTTTTGGACCTTGTAATGTCTGTACTGTATAATAGATAATTAAGTGATAACTACGATATCCACTTTCTTTCTTATTTCCAATATAGTCTTTGATTGACTTAATCTCCATATCATTTCTTAATTTGATTAACTCAACTACTTTATCTATATCTTCTACGAATTGACAGATAATACGAATACCTGCAATATCTTCGATTTGTTCCTCTATATGCTCTAACGGTATCTTTTTCTTCTGTGCCTTTTCTAAGATACTTGATATCTTCTTCACTCTACCGTTTACTTGTTCAATCGGTGAATACTCTCCTGCGTTGCGATATTCTGAGATAATATGATTAAATTTAACTACCAATTCATCGACTGCCAGTACATATGGGTCTAATATTTCTCTCCACAATTGTATCTCCATAGACCTCACCTTACCTTTCTTCACGTATTTTAATTATAACACAAAAGTTGTAAACTTACCTTATATTTTTATCGTTATTCACCAAATGCATATGATAATTTATATTGTTCAAGATACTTAAGTATATAATATGGATTTACGCTTATCTCCTCATCCTCTTCCATATAATAAATTCCAAAATGTAAGTGAACATCGAAATTTCCTGTTGTCCCCTCTACTTTACTATATCCTGTATCCCCCATAAAACCTAATAATTGGCCAGCAAGTACTTTATCCCCTATTTCTAAATCAGGTGCATATGAATACAAATGCGCATAATAATAATACGCACCACTCTCACTTCTAACACCAATACGATATCCACCTTGTTCTAGCCAGCCTTTGTTTTCAATAACTCCATCTGATACACTTACTACCGGATAGATTCCACGTGTATTCTCACTAGCCATAATATCCGTTCCTTCATGTCTGCGATCACCACCATATGTCCTAGGATTCCCCCACGAATTCTCGTAACTAACCAAATACTTCTTTCCCAAATCTTCTGGTACAGGAAAATACTGAATATCTGATAATATCGTCTTATATCTTTCATATAATTTTTGATATAACTTTGTTTCACTAACTTTATCTACCATGGTTTCTGATAGCTTTTTATATTTGGAAACGCCCTTTTTCGTACAAGAATACGAATTTAGCATCATAGATAATGTAATATTTTCTATCTTATCGGTATGCTTCTTATCACTATCTGATATGAGCACGGTAAGGGTATCCTCTTTGAATTCCATACTTCTAAAAAGTTCCATATTGACATCTAAAGTATGTAACTTACGAATCATAATTTGATATGATAACGTAGTATTTATATAGCTGAGTAGTAAAATATTAATACTCGCTAAAACTAGTATGCTTGCAACAATCAGAATTTTACCTTTATTTATCTTCATATGCTCTCCCTGTCCTTTCCACATACATGGTATTATATGTGTATTACAACAATTTAGAACAAAGAGCAAAAACAAAGAGTTTCTATAGTAATTCAAAACTATAGAAACTCTAATATCTTAAGGTTGCATACTCGTTGAATTCGTAGAACCTACGGAGGAATTCGTTCCGTTTATGTTAGTACCGTTTAGATTTGCTTCCTCTGTAGATTCTCCTTCTGTGCCTGTAGTCACATTCTCTTCTGTACCGAAAATAAACGTGTGTAAGGCGTCAATGTTATCTTGTAGCGTATCTGGTAATAATACGGACATACCTCTTACACTACTACCACTATATGCATTATCAACAGGAATACGCAATGTCTCAAGTTCTGTCGCACCAAGTGTAACAACAGTCGCTAAGTAATCCATGATTGTTGATTTGCTAATATCTGTTGTAACAAGCGGTAAAATATCATACAAGATTGTAACTAACTCTGGCAATGATTTTGATTTATATTTTTCAAAGATAGCGTTTAATACCGTTCTTTGTCTTGAAGTTCTACCAAAATCATCTCTTTCCGATTCCGTCTTTACGTAACGAATTCTTGAGTAACCAAGGGCTTGGTTACCATTAAGGGTTTGTGTACCGGCTCTTACGTTACGATAAATCGGATTTGAGATATAGTTTGTACGATTTAAATATGCCGCTTCGTTTGCTGTTAATGTAATATCAACACCACCAAGTCGGTCAATAATCTCTTCAAAACCAGCGAAATCAACAAGTACCGATCCATCTAATTCAATATCAAAATTCAATTCAATTGTTTGTTTTAATAATGGCATTCCACCGTTGTGATATGCTGCATTCAGTTTATTGTCGCTATATCCTGGTATTGCAACATACAAATCCCTCATAATTGATGTTAATTTCAGGGCTTTTTGCTTGATATTAATCGTAGCAATCATCATACTATCTGTACGACCTCTTGAAGAACCATCATTAATTGCTTCTTCACCAACTAATAGAATATTAATAACATCTTGATCCGTACGTAATGAACCTCCGCTATTCAAATTAATACTATCCGGATCCACTATATCAAGGCCATCAATATCATCTTGATCAAACTCTTCTGTTAACTTCTCTGTATTACTCCAATCTGTAAAGTTGATACGATCTAGATAATTACTAACCGCATACATTCCACCGATTGAAACAATCATTACTACTGAAAATACGACTGTTAATATCTTAAGCCATCTTGGGAATCTACCCTTTTTCTTTGTTTCTACATAATCATCTGGGCTTTCATCATCTTCTTCATCCGAAATACTTATCATAGCTTCTATTTCTTGATTAATCTGATTTGCCAACGAACTTGTTATGTCATTCAACAAGTCATCTTCAGATGTATTAAAATCACTATTATTTTCGTTATCTCTCATTCTCATAACTCCTATATTTTTATGTATTGCAAACAAATATTCAACACATTATATCACATCTTGTCAATAGATGAAAATACCAATATAAATTTTTATAAATTTTAATTTTCTCTTAATATTTATATTTTAGTCTTTTTTTATTTTATTCCTTTATAACATTCCCATATTTATCTATTTTGATACCATATGAGATTTCTTCATAATAGGATAAAAACTCTTGTGCTCTATCAGCCGATGTGATTGTATGCGTATAGGCGTCCTTTGTTTCACAAGGTATTAATCGTATATTACATGAATTCTGTTCATCAATTGTCACATCTAACAAAACTGTACGTTCAATTGTATGACCGAAGATAAAGTTTCCAAGGCTATACACAATTGGTTTTCCGTTATAGTACTCAATCCCTTGAAGTACATGTGGATGGCTTCCTATAACCAAGTCAGCTCCTGCATCAATATATTGTTTTGCCATTGTACGTTGGTATTCTTCTGGATGTTCTTCCTGCTCTATTCCCCAGTGCACATATACAACAACCAAATCATTACTTTGCTTTGCTATCTTGATCTCTTCTATAAGAAGAGTGGGATCATAAGTAGTAAAAACTCCTGGAGAGTATTTAGTAGCATTCCAATCTGTCACGGGTATTACCCTTGACGCACCTAAGAAAGCGATATTTCTTCCTTTTACAGTAATAGATGAAGGTCTTTTTGCCACTTCTAGATTCTCTCCTGCACCTACTGATAGAATATTGTTTTCTTTTAAGGTAGCTATAGTATCCAGTAGTGCCTCTGTTCCAAAGTCCAATGTATGATTGTTGGCTAACGAAACGATATCCACACCCATTTCTGTAAGGATCGAAGCTCTCGCCGGATCTGCACGGAAAGTATACTGCTTATCTTCCATCTGGGTACCTCTCGTACTAAATGGAAATTCCAAATTCACCATTGTTATATCGGATGAATTCATCGTATCAAATAAATCCCCAGAAAGTATTGATGATATCCCATTACCTGAATCATACTTTTTCAATGGTGATGTAGAGAATAATACATCCCCTGCAATTGCTATATGTACCGGTTCAAACTTTTCCATGTTTTCCTCCACTTCAGCTTCTTGCAAAGGAAGTTCATCATCGACTGCCAAGTTCTGATTATTGAAGTCACCTACACTGAGACTCAGTTGCTCTTTCAAAAGTGTCTCCGTGCTTTCCAAAAGTGTCTGTGCAAACGGCAAATTAGATTGATTTGAATTAGGTTTTTGTACTTCGAATGAAATATTCAAACTAATACATACAACTGCAACAAAAATTATTGCAAGTGCAATTACATCAAACATTAACAGTCTATATAGTCGTCGTTTCTTCACACGCATTCCTCTCTATAATATTAAAACTATTTTGTAACCTGATAATGCTCTAGAACGATGTTCTAGAGCTAACTTATCAGGTAATAACATATTATTTAATGGCTTCAAGTACAGCAACTACATAGTCATATAGTCGTTTTGTTGAACTGATGCATAATCTCTCTTTAGGCGTATGGATATCTGCCATATCTGGTCCAATTGAAACAATATCAATTCCTTCCATCTTCTCAGATATAATACCGCACTCTAACCCTGCATGAATAGCTGTTACAACTGGTTCGCGGTTATATTGTTTCTTGAATACATCGATAAGTAATTCACGGAATCCTGATTCCTTCTTATATTCCCAAGCTGGATATTCACCATCCATCACATAACTTGCTCCAATAGATTTAGCAAGTAACTCAAGTTTATCTGATACATAATGTTTGTATGAGTTAAGTGAACTACGTGCTGAATAATTGAATTCCACTGTATCATTCACAACTCTTAAGATTCCCATATTAACTGAACTTTCTACTAGACCTTCAATATCTGAACTCATTACTAATACACCGTATGGTGCTGTCACAAGCATATATATAATCTTATCTGTGCAATCTTTGCTGAATGTCTTTGCAACTTGGTCATTGTATTCGCTTACTTCTACTTTTGCTTCCGGTTCGCTTGTAACAAGTTCATTTATAATATCCTTAGAAATTGTTTCTATAGCTGTTTTAATATCCGCAGCAAGGTTAGATGGTACAACAATAGTTGCAACAGCTTCACGAGGAATCGCATTATGTTTATTCCCTCCATGAATATCTGCCAATGCAAATTCTTTTGTCTTTCCTAATTGCATAAGAATTCTACCTAACATAATGTTAGCATTTGTTCTATTCTTATGAATCTCAGCACCTGAGTGTCCACCTTGTAATCCTGTAACAGTGATTGTTAAAGCTTGTCCCCCATCTACTACATTTTCATATTGTAGTGGTAGTGTAACTGTGCCGTTTAGACCGCCTGCAGAGCTACAAAGGATAACTCCCTCATCCTCTGAATCAAGGTTTAACATGTATTTTGCTTTTAAAGGTGTTGTATCAAGTCCAATAACACCGTCCATACCAGTTTCTTCATCTGTTGTAATGATAACTTCTAAACGTGGATGTTTTAGAGTATCATCAGAAAGTATAGCAAGTGCATATGCAACAGCGATACCATTATCTGCACCAAGTGTTGTTCCGTTAGCGCGAACATAATCACCATCAATAACTAATTCTAGTCCGTCTTTTTCAAAGTCATGGTTACTCCAAGATTCTTTCTCACAAACCATGTCCATATGTCCTTGTAAAATCACAGCTGGAGCATCTTCATATCCACTTGTAGCTTGTTTTATCATAACAACATTCAATACATCATCTTGGATATATTCAATGTTATGTTCTTTCGCAAATGATACCAAGTAATCACTAATTGCTTGCATATTTCCTGACCCTCTTGGTATCGCACTGATTTCTTCAAAGTATTTAAATATATTCTTATAATCAATTCCTGCTAATACATTACTCATTTTATTACCTCACAATCTTTTGCTTTAATAGATAATGCTAACTCTTAGCATTTAGTATATCTACTTATTATTATATTATTATCAATTTGAAAATTCAAGAAGAATCGCCCAAACTAGTTCGACAGCGTCATTCAAACTCTTTTTTTGACATCAAACTTACAAAAAGGAACCGCCAGATAACTTAATACAGTCTCTCTAACAGTTCCTTCTATATGTTAATATTTATTATATATACTGTATGGATTTCAAATTAGTTTTTAAAACTATGGATTGGTGCAGGGATTCTTCCACCACGATTAACAAAATTATCGCAACTTGCTTGATTAACAGGCATAATTGGAGCATATCCAAGTAATCCACCGAATTCAGCAAATTCTCCTACTTTTTTACCGATTACAGGAATTAGACGAACTGCAGTTGTTTTTTGATTAATCATACCAATCGCCATCTCATCTGCTATGATACCAGAGATTGTTGTTGCTTTGGTATCACCAGGAATTGCAATCATATCAAGACCTACAGAACATACGCAAGTCATTGCTTCTAACTTTTCTAATGTTAACATTCCTGCTTGTACTGCATTAATCATACCTTGATCTTCACTAACAGGAATGAATGCACCACTTAAACCACCTACGTAAGAAGATGCCATAACACCGCCCTTCTTAACCTGATCATTCAATAATGCTAGAGCAGCTGTTGTTCCTGGAGCACCTGCATATTCAAGTCCCATTTCTTCAAAGATTTCAGCTACACTATCACCTACCGCTGGTGTTGGCGCTAACGATAAGTCAACAATACCAAAAGGAATATTCATTCTCTTTGAAGCTTCTATAGCAACTAATTGTCCTACTCTTGTAATCTTGAATGCAGTCTTCTTGATTGTTTCACATAATGTTCCAAAATCAGCACCACGAACACTCTCAAGTGCTTTCTTAACAACGCCAGGTCCACTAACACCAACATTAATAATCGCGTCAGCTTCTGTAACACCATGGTATGCACCTGCCATGAATGGATTGTCATCTGGAGCATTACAGAATACTACTAATTTGGCACAGCCTAAGGAGTCTCTTTCTTTTGTTAGTTCTGCTGATTCTAAGATAATCTCTCCCATTAGTTTAACGGCATCCATATTAATACCTGTTTTTGTGGAACCCACATTAATTGAACTGCAGACTCTTTCTGTAACAGCTAATGCTTTTGGTATAGAACGAATTAATAATTCTTCACTCTTTGTCATTCCTTTAGAAACCAAAGCAGAATAGCCACCAATGAAGTTAACTCCTACTTTCACAGCTGCTTCATCAAGAGTTTTCGCTATTGTAACATAATCTTCTGGTGTTTTACATGCTGAGCCACCAATTAAGGCGATTGGTGTAATTGAGATTCTCTTATTAACAATAGGTATACCGAATTCTCTCTCAATTTCTTTTCCTGTTGACACAAGATCTTTGGCAACTGTAGTAATTTTATTATAAATATTTTTGTTTAATTTATCTAAATCACTATCAATACAATCAAGTAAGCTTATTCCTAATGTAATTGTTCTTACATCAAGATTTTCTTGCTCAATCATCTTATTCGTTTCAATTACTTCATTAATGTTTATCATACGATTCAACCCTTTCTCGTCGCTACTTTATGCTCTTACAATCTGTGCATCATATTGAAGATATCTTCATGTTGTACTTTAACGATTACTCCGATTTCCTCGCCGATTTGTTCCATTTCAACTGCAACTTCATCGAATTTCTTTGGTGCTTCATTCATATCAACAACCATCATCATATTAAAGTAGCCTTGAACTATAGTTTGTGAAATATCTAAGATGTTGATTTTATTGTTCGCAAGATACGTACATACTTTTGCAATAATTCCTACGCTATCTTTTCCTACTACTGTAATAATTGTTTTTTTCATCTTGAATCTCCTCCAGTTTATATAATATTATCAAAACAGGTAACCTGTTCAGTTACTGTACCATTGTTTATTCAGTAAGTTATCTATACTGATACGAATTCGGATGGAACTTCTCGATTTGCAACTTGAATAGATACAGATTTTGATAACTCATTACCATCTGCCTCTACTTCAAACTTTACCGTTTCATATGCTAATTCTGGAAAATTATTTTCTTTGCTTAGATGTCCTAAGAATACATATTTCATCTTCTCGTGTAATAATGTACGAATGAGCTTTCCTGAATTTTCATTAGATAAATGACCTTTATCACCTAATATACGGCGTTTTAAGTAATAGGGATAAGCCCCCACTTGCAACATATTCTCATCATGATTTGCTTCTATCAATAAGATTTCAGAATCTGCTAACTTAGATATAATATAATCATCATATTTACCTAAGTCAGTGGCTACTCCGACTTTATGACCACCCGCTTCGAATGTATAACAAACCGGATTGCTTGCATCATGAGACATTGCAAAAGGATTTACCTGAATATCATTAATCATAAAAGATTCATCTGGCTGTATAAATCGAAAACAATCTTCAGAAATATATCCAACATTCTTAGTCTTAAGCATCGCTGCTATCGTCTCCACCGTACCATAGATTGGCATATGATATTTTCTTGCCATAACGCCAACTCCACATACATGATCAGAATGTTCATGTGTAATGAGAATACCATCTAATTTCTCTGGATTAATATCAACACTGCCTAATCCTACTTCAATCCTTTTCTTACTTATTCCTGCATCTACTAATATATTAGTATTCGCATTACCAACATATATGCAATTACCACTACTACCACTTGCTATACTACATAAATTCATGATTAACCTAACTTTCTATTAATAACATTCATAATCAATATACTATTTACACTTTAACAAATCTATGACATTATAACACACCTTATTGCATTAATCTACTAAATTTTATAAACAAACACTTGTTTTGACCAGTATACAGACCGATAATATCCATATTTTCATGGCTATCTTGCTTACAATTCCAACAAAAAAGAGTTGTGCCTACTAACGCATAGTAAGCTACAACTCTAACTTTTAATCACTCAAACTTCACACTAAAAAACTTCAGTTAGCTACTCCTCGAAACCTTCATGTGCGAAGTTTGATTTTATTTGAGCATAACAGATTCACGAATGAAATCACTATCGATGGTGATTCTGCCCCTGCCGTTTTGCTTCGAATAATACATAGCCCAGTCGGCACGATTTAGTAATTCGCTCGGATTTTTACATGTTTCTGGATAAGAAGTAATTCCGATACTTGTGTTAATGTAAATGGATTCGCCATTATGTATTAACTCAGTATTTCTAATCTTCTCATGTAATTCCTCCACTAAGACAAGCGAAGTATCTAGCCCGCGATTAGGAAATACCAAAACAAATTCCTCTCCACCATAACGTCCAACTATTGCATTGGAAGCTCCTGCAACTTCTTTTGCTAAAGATGCAATTGTCTTTATAACAACATCACCAAACAGATGCCCATAACTATCGTTTACTTTTTTGAACTTATCAATATCAAATAATGCCACTGTTAATGAAGTTTTATTCAATATAGAAGAATTCAGATATTCGTTGAAACGTTGAGTTAGGTATCCACGGTTATAAACCCCTGTCAAACTATCATGGGTAGCCATTCGTTCCATCTTCGCATATAAATTTGCATTATCAATAGCAACTAAGAATTGAGCTACTATACCTTCAAAAAAGCCTACATTTGAAGTAAAATAATCTTTTTTTGCATGTGTAACAATCAATATCCCAATTTGAACTTCTTTCTTAATTAAAGGCACCATTAATACGGACCCCGTTATACTTTTAGATGGCAAAGGATACTTGTGTATATCCGCATCATTATCTACGAAAACTTTAGAATCTGCTAAGTAATTATCGAAGTGCCCCTTCTCTATTAACTCACCAAATTCTTTATCTTCATTCATACCATACTTAGTACGTGCCTTGTAATTAATCTTGTTTTCTTCTATTTGATTTAAAATTAATATACAGGTGTCAAGCCCCATACCTTCAAGGACTGACTCTGTGATTAGTGTCATCAAATTATCGATATCTAGTGATGATGAAATGTACTTAATAATCTCATTCTGAATCAACATCTCGTTATTAACACTATTTATCTCGTTGTAGGCTTGCTCTAGTTTAACCTTTTGCATTCCTAAAAGTTCATTGGACTTTTTAACTTTTTCTTGATTTAATCTTAAATCTTCATTTGTTTGATTTACATCCTCTATCAATCTTGATTGCGCAAACACTTGAAAATTATATTCATTGACAACTTTCGCATAAAGCGAAACTATAAATGTTGAAAACCCCACTAATAACATAAAAACACAAGCAATTGGAAATAATCTTTCTTTTACTTCCTTAGTTATAATAGCATCCATAATTAATAACGAAACTAACGGAATAGATCCAGTTAGTATCGCAATTGTTCGATAATAAATATCTTCAAAATCAAACATCAATATATATTCGTTGATAAATAACACAAGACATAGCACAGATAACCCAAGATTATATGGAGTAGTAGCGATAATTGTATACCCTGCGGCAACTGTAATCTCTACAAACCGCAATACATATATGACATTTCTACTATTCATATAATTTCTAATTGATAGTAATAAATCTACTGCAAATATAGGAATAATAATTGCAAATGGCCATATATAGTCATTTGAATTCGATTGGGCAAAACGTTCCATTAAATACAAAAGTAAGAAAGCAATCAAATACCTATGTAATTGTGAAAACTTCTTCTGTGTTAATATCTTTTTATTTAATACCACGACTTATTCCTCCCAATATATATCAATTACATCCTCATTCTCAATTGGACTTGAGAATTCCGCTGGTTGTTGGTTTACTTTAAGAACTAACGATGTTCCTCTTGCTACCGTCATGTCGAATGCATAATAGTCAAGTATGTCAACAAAAATATATTTATCTTTTCCTTTAAGCGTTATTCTTTGTCCATTCACCAGAATATGAATCTCTTTGTTGATTATTTGGGTTGTGTTTGCATAATACGTAGTCTTTTCTGTACCCATTTTGACATTCTCAAGATTGTGTGATGTTTCTTCTAAATCATCTATAGTTGTAGTTTCTAGTGATGCTACATTAATCTCTCGAAAACTCACTTCACTAATACTCTCGTATGCAATCGTAAAGTTCTCATAGACCTTATCATCTACGCTAGCATACACATTGTTAACCTTAATATCATCTTGATATGGCAAATCCATAAACTCTAATATTTGTCCCAATGTATAATAATTAAGAATCTCTATGCTATCACCGTCACTGATCGAATAAAATTCCGACTCCAGCTTTTGGTTTGCCACTACAAACTTCGGACATATAATCTTTTTATTATTAAACATGAACTCTATAGTACTTTGATATTCAGGGATTTGACTAATAAAAATCTCTGCGTCTTTCCCTATTGTTGATTCTACAATCTCGATCTTATCATGTTGAACAATTGGGGTATTAATACCAGTCTCTTTACCATTAAGCTTAACAATAGCTGCCTCACCTAATTCGCCACGAGTCATTCGCTTCTGACCGTTTACTGTATATTGAATTGCCTTACCTCTCCTTGGGAATAGTTTCTCATTAGGAAAGCCAAATTGAATTGCGGCATCAACAATCGTAAGTTTATTATTATCATATAATTTCGTACGTTCTCCATTCACAGTAACGAAGATAAAATTATTCTTCTGCTCATAATAATTAAGACAGATACCAATTGGCGTAACAAGTAGTGGATCCTTCTTGATTTTTTCTGGTAAGAAGCGAACTTCGGTTAATACTTCTTCTCCTCTAAGTGCAACGCGCTCTTTTGGCAGTGCTAAATTATCAGCTAGTATATCTACAAACCCTGGCATCTTGCCACCACCACCTACTACGAACACTGCACTAACTGTTTTCCCACCATTTAGTTCAATAATCTTATCTGCTATATTCTTTGTTATGAATGTAACGGTTTCTTTCAGCGATTCTTTAATCTCTTCCGTTGAAGTCTTATGAGATATTCCCATAATATCCTTATAAGATACTGTCTTTTTCTTTAAACAAGCCAGTTTTATCTTCTCTGCTACTGTGAATTCCACAAGGTACTTTTGCATAATTGCTTCTGTTAGTTCATCACCTGCATAAGGTATCATTCCATATGCAATAATACTTCCATCTTTAGTAATTGATATATCTGATGTACCTGCACCAACATCAACCAATGCAATATTAAGCATTCTGAATTTCTCAGGTATTGCTACATTAATTGCCGCAATTGGCTCTAATGTTAAATTAGCTACTTGTAATCCCGCTTTCTCAACAGCACTATATAAACCATCAATAACTTCTTCCGGTAAAAATGTTGCTAAAAGTTCAACACTAATCTTGTTTGCCTTATGATCTTCTAATTTCAGAATAGGATAATCATTCAAATAATAATGTACAGGTGTATATGCAACACAATAAAAATTGATATTCTCACTTAACATCTCTGCACGTATATTATCGTAAGCTTTCTCTACAGCCAATAAGTCTAACGAATGAATGTGTACATCTGTAACAGATGTTTCCGTCTGAAATTCATAATCTGCTCTAACAGTTATCGTCTTAAGAACACGGCCTGCTGCTGCAATACACACATCAGTCAGTGTTACATTTAGTTCTTTTTCTAACTCTTTTTTAATGTAAGCAATAGACTCTGATACTTTTCCAATGTCATGTATCTGACCATCTAACATCGCCCTAGTATCATGCTCTTTCACACAGATAGCAGCTACTGTGAAGTTATGATCATTTTCTCGATACCCTACTGTACCCACAATGCTCCTTGTACCGATATCTAATCCGAATACCATATGTTTTGGATATCTTGTCTGTTCCATTGAATGTTGCCCCCAGAATCGTGCTTTATAGTATCTTTTTTTACAATAAATAAATTATAGCATATTTATCAATGTTAAACTAGTAAAAATTGTATCTCTTTCTCCAAATCATACAATTTCCCATTATTATACAATACCCTGTCACAATTGTCACTATAATCCTTATCGCTCATTTGATTTTTTATAATTGCGCTAATTTTTTCTTCCGAATAACCACGGATATTTATTAATCTTTGTTTACGAACTTCTTCCTCAACAGCTACATACCACACAGTATCACACAAATCTCGATATCCTGCTTCAATCAATAAAGCAGTTTCTATTACAATATAAGGGACTTGTTTTTCTTTCGGCCTATGCTCATTTGTAGTCTTTATCTCATCAATCTCTTTAATAACACATTTCATTACTAAAGGATGAACGAAGGAGTTCAGCTTTTCTAACTTATCTTTATCTGCAAATACAATTTCACTTAATTTCTTCCGATTTATTTCACCATCTTTATTAAGGATCCCCGTACCAAAGTATGAAACTATCTTTTGGTAACTTTCTTCCCCTTTTTCATATAATCTTTTGGCAATATCATCGGTAATTATAAGATGTGCACCATATTTTTTTTCTAAGATGTCAGCTACGGTTGATTTACCGCTGCCGACACCTCCCATTAATCCTATTATCTTCATTAACAGTACTATTCCTTCCCTATAGTAATCTGCGCTTAAAAATACTATTTAGCTTCGTACCAGTTGTTACCTTGCTTCACTTCTACTTCAAGAGGTACATGAAGTGTTGCTGCTCCTTGCATCTCCTCTTTCAGAATTGTTGCAACTTGTTCAATTTCATCTTTATGAGTCTCGATTAATAATTCATCGTGGATTTGTAACAACAATCTCGATTTTAATTTCAAGTCTTTTAACTTCTGATTTGTACGAATCATAGCAATTTTAATAATATCTGCCGCAGTACCTTGAATTGGCGAATTCATAGCTACACGTTCTCCAAAAGAACGTTGCATGAAATTACTTGAGCTTAATTCTGGTATTGGCCTTCTTCTATTAAACAAAGAAGTAACATAACCATTTTTCTTACCTTCTTCAACAAGATTATCAAGGAATTCCTTAACCCTTGGATACGTTTCAAAATACTTCTTAATATATACATCTGCTTCCTTCTTCGTTATATTAAGATCTTGACCAAGACTGAATGAACTAATTCCATATACAATTCCGAAGTTAACAGCTTTTGCATTACTTCGTTGTGCATTCGTAACTTCATCAAGTGGCGTATGGAATACTTCTGATGCAGTTATTTTATGAATATCTTGTTCTTGTTTGTAAGCTTCAATAAGTCTCTCATCATCAGACATATGAGCAAGAACACGTAATTCGATTTGTGAATAATCCGCATCTAGGAATATATATCCTTCTTCTGGTATGAAAACTTTACGGATCTGACGACCCAATTCCATACGTATTGGAATATTTTGAAGATTTGGTTCAGTACTACTAATACGTCCTGTTGCCGTAATTGTCTGATTGAATTTACCATGTATACGATTATCATCCGCAATATATGTTGCCAAACCATCTGCATACGTAGATTTTAATTTAGTTAATTGACGATATTCTAAGATTTCATCGATAACTGGGTCTTCACTGCGTAACTTCTCTAACACATCTGCCGATGTAGAATAACCCGTCTTCGTCTTCTTTGCAAATGGCATGTGTAGTTTTTCAAATAAAATGATTCCTAATTGCTTTGGCGAGTTAATATTAAACTCTTCCCCTGCATGTTCATAAATCTTTGTCTCTAATTCTTTAATGCGAACCTCTAGTTGATTTCCATATTCTTTTAACGCTTCTTTATTAACACGGATTCCTCTACATTCCATATCGTATAGAGTATAGATAAGTGGCATCTCAATATCCACAAACAACCCCAAAGAATTCGCCTCATGCAACTGCATGCTTAACTTCTCTAAAGCAAGATATGCAATATAACTATGGTAACAAATATAATACGTATATACCTCTTTTTTGCTTTCAAAGATTTCTTTTTCCTTTGTCTTACCAAACAATTCTTCTCTTGAAGGAACTGCCATTCCTAGATAATCTCTAGCAATATCATCATAATGATATGTGTCTTTTAATGGGTTCATTACATAGGAAGCAAGCCCCATATCATAGATTTTACTCTCGCTTGTTGCTTGAATATACGGAAGCATTTCCTTTAAAGATACAGTCGATAACATAATATTTTTTTCTATTATTCTATTTACTTGTTCAAGTATATAGCCCACGGAAATCCCTTCACTAACTGAAAGGTAATAACTCTTTTCTTCTGAATAGGTTACCGCCGCCCCTACTATACTACCTTCTATACAGGCTAACATAAGACCTACACGGTCAGTACTGATTCCATCAGTTACTAGTTCTTTTAAATCCCTTGCCTCTTTTAATCCAAGTATAGAATTAAAAATCATATCTGCTTCTTCTTTCGAAGTAACTTCTACGAATTTTTCTTCCATCTTATCGTTGCGACTCACATCTCCTTCGAACTTGTTAAGAAGACTCTTAAATTCAAAACGCTTGAATAGAGCAAAAGCTTCTGGTGTGAAAAGGGAAGGCATCTTTGTCTCTTCTAAGGTATAGTCTAGCTCACAATCTACTTTAATCGTTGCAAGCTCTTTACTTAACACTGCCAAATCATAATGTTCACGTAAGGATTCTCTCGCTTTATTCGGCATAACTTCATCTATATGTGCATATGCATTCTCTACCGTTTCAAATGCCATAAGTATCTTAGCAGCTGTTTTCTCTCCAATACCAGGTACACCAGGAATATTATCCGATGCATCCCCCATTAACCCTTTTAAATCTATAATTTGCGTAGGAGTAACTTGGTACTTCTCAACTACTTCAGCTGTATTGTAATTCTCTATCTCTGTTCCTCCACGCTTTGTTTTAGGAATTCGTATTAAAATCCTATCTGACGCAAGCTGTAATAAATCTCGGTCTCCTGAAACTAATGAAACATTCATTCCTTGTTCACTACATCTCGTTGCAATAGTACCAAGAATATCATCTGCTTCATATCCAGCTTTCTCAATTGTACGAACACCCATAGCATGTAATACTTCTTTTAATAGTGGTACTTGCTCACGTAATTCTTCTGGCATTCCTTTTCTAGTACCTTTATATTCTGGGTATTTGATATGACGAAATGTTGGATGTTTCACATCGAACGCAACTGCTAAGTACTGCGCTTGCTCTTCTTCTAATATCTTCAACATGATGTTAATAAATCCATAAATCGCGTTCGTATGAATCCCCTCTGAATTCGTTAAATCAGGCACTCCATAAAAAGCACGATTAATAATACTATTTCCATCTATCAATACTATTTTATCACTCATTTTTTAATTCCTTTCCACGTTCCAACTCTTACTCTCTATATTGATAGTATCTAACATTTCTATTTTGTTATGCCACTACCTTTTTTACTTCTTATCACCTATCTTACCATTGCTATTATTGAATGACTTATCAGTAATCCGATTATTAAACTCGATGATTTTATTTGCTTGGCGTTCTATAATAAACTCCATCAATTCTTCATAATGTTTCTCAATCTCACTATTCAATGCATTCTGTTTGTCCAAAAAATAATAATACTTCATAAAATACGTACTCTCTTCTTTAGATTCATTTGGTGTCTCTAACTCAGTTACTGTATTAGTATTCACATTGACCATAATACAGAATACACAACAAATAATTACATAAATCATTCTCTTGCGAACAAAATTGAGTCTTGCTCTTCGTATTCTTTCTTCCGACTTATGTAGTGATTTCACAAAATCAATGTGTAAATCACCTGACAAATTCTTATCTTCATCAAGTTGCTTCATACCAGTCAGGAGCGTAAAATAAACTTCTAATTCTTCTTTGCAATCCGAACAATATTCAATATGCTCTAAAAATTCTTCTAATTGATCGACATCTAATTTGTCATTAATATATGGCATAATTAGACCTTGTGCTTCTTTGCAAGTCATATTATTAAACATACTCCTTTCCAAAGCCCTTACTATCTCAGTCATGAACTGATTGATAATTCCAAAGTACCAATGATACCATTTTGATAATTGGCTTTAATTATATAATAACACGAACATTCCTATTTAAAAAGAAATTATTTCACAAAATTCATAGACCATCTAATTAACTCAACTATATTACTTCGTTCTCTTTTTAGATTGTTCACTATATAGTATGAAAAATCCGCATTAAAATATTTGCTTTAAACAAATATTCTAATGCGGAACTTATTAATCACATTATATGCCGGCAGTGGGACTTGAACCCACACGGCGTTGCCACCAACAGATTTTGAGTCTGCCTCGTCTGCCATTCCGACATGCCGGCTTATTTATTCACATCCATAAATAAATATGTATGAATGTTTAATAACAATTTTGTATAACTGCTATCAACAAAATTAATGATACCATATGAAAAATAAAAATGCAAGTGAATTTTTCAAAATTTTCATGCAATATAGAAAATTTGATATTAACAAAATTAATACTTTACAATATCTTCTATCTATTGTATTATTGTATTAAGTAGTTAATACAGTGATACAATCAACGCAACAAAGGAGGTGAATTCACTTTGAGCTTTAAACTAAATAGTGATAAACCAGTATATCTACAAATCATGGAACAAATTGAGCTAGATATTCTCTCCGGTAAATACAAACCTGGAGACAAATTTCCTTCCGTACGTGAACTTGCTGCCCATGCAATGGTAAATCCAAATACTATGCAAAAAGCACTTTCAGAACTTGAAAGAAATGGGCTCGTCTATTCACAAAGAACAAGCGGACGTTTTATAACCGATAATAAGGAGTTGTTAGAAACAATGAAACGAGATATTGCGAAAAAAGAGGTTCAAGATTTTATTACACATATGAAGACTCTTGGTTTTACTAACCAAGAAATCCAAACATTAATCGAAGAAGAAACCATACAACATTCAGAACTAGATAGCTAAATCATATAAAACCACAATTTCCAAGTGATACCAACTAGAACTCAAATTAGAAAGGACGATATCTATGAAACCATCTAACTCAGATGCATCAGATGTTATATTAACCTGCGACTCTGTCAGTAAATCTTTTCAAAACATTCACGCTTTGTCGGATGTTACCCTAACTTTAAATCGAGGTAAAATCATTGGTTTATTAGGATCAAATGGAAGTGGAAAATCTACGCTTCTTAAATTAATTAACGGTTTACTTGTTCCCAATAAAGGAGAAATTAGAATTAATGGTCATACACCTGGCGTTGAGACCAAAAAAATAATATCCTATCTTCCTGATGCAACTTATCTCAGCAATTATATGACCGCGAAGCAAATTATTGAATTCTTCGCTGATTTTTATAGCGATTTCGACACCAAGAAAGCTTTCGAGATGCTAAAACTACTCAATTTAAAACCTGAGATGAAGATGAAATCCATGTCTAAAGGTATGAAAGAAAAATTACAACTTCTTTTAGTAATGAGCCGTAACGCCATGCTTTATTGTCTCGACGAGCCTATAGGCGGGGTTGACCCTGCTGCAAGAGACTATATACTTAACACCATAATAACAAACTACTCAGAGAATGCGACCGTACTAATCTCTACCCACTTAATATCCGAAGTTGAAATGATCCTAGACGAAGCCATTTTCTTGAACAATGGAACTGTAATGCTCCATGAAAGTGCAGATCATATTCGAGGCAGCAATCATATGTCAATTGATTCTTATTTTAGGGAGGTGTTCAAATGTATACCAAATTATTAAAGCATGAATGCAAAGCAAACCTACGATACTTAATTCCCTTATACATCATATTATTATTCACTACACTTACAGTTATGGGTATAAGTAATATATCATTTTTCAATGATCACTTACCATTTGTAACGAATATGTTCTATTTGGGATATGTCCTTAGCTTAATTTTATTAGCAGCCTTTACAATCTGCCTAGTAATCTATCGTTTCTACAAGAATTTTATGACAGGGGAAGGCTATTTGATGTTTACCTTACCAGTAAGCACACATGAGCTAATATTATCAAAATTTACTACTGGAATGCTTAGCACAATCGTTACTTTTTCACTGATAATCGCTAGTGTATTACTTGTAGTTAATACCACTTCATACGAAGTTAGTTTGGATTCATCAATGGAATCTAACTCCTTATCATACCTTGTAGACTACTTTGGTATAGCGAATATAATCTATATAGTTGTCTTAATGATTAGTGCAGTAGCTATGCAAATCTTATTCTACTACTTATGCATCTCAATAGGGCAGATGATTACCCAAAACAAAATACTGGGATCTCTAATTGCTTATATTGCACTAGGTACGATAATGCAGGTGGTTTCTTTAATTGCACTTGTGATAATAGGGCTATTTGTGAAGAATCCTAATGATATACTTTCATATCTGCATATCCTTTTACCAATTGCGTTAATTGGTGCTTTAATAGCTATAGCAGTCTTATACCTTGGCATTCACTATATCTTAAAAAAGAAATTGAATCTCGAATGATACGTAACATAAACGTATTAATATAAATAGAAAAGACTTATGCGGGTCTACTTCGAATATTCCCACATAAGTCTTTCTTCTTTATATTGTTGTTCTATTGCTATTCTATTTCTTGTATTTTCTTATGCCCTTATTTTTGTTCCTTACTACTCCGTTTCATCATTTGACACAGATAAAGTATCCTTTGCTAACTCTATAATATCTGCTATCTCTGATTTTTCTAATTTAGCATACTCCGCTAATTCATCTAGCGTTGCCTCTCTGCCGAATTCTTCTGCTAAATCTTTCATACAACTACTAATAAAATTAATCTTCTCAACAATACGATTCTCCAAAATCTTATCATCCTGTTGTTCGTGGATTGCAAATTCCATACTTTCGCGAATTCGATTTAGCATATATTCTAATGTATCTGGAATAGATTCCGTTGGCACACGATTCGCACCAGTACAGATTTCTTCCAAAGCAGTCATCAATCCAATATTTCCTTCTTGAATCAAGTCACCAACAATAATTCCTTTACCTTGATAACTTCTTGCGATATCTACTACCTCACGAAGATAAAGTTCAAGTAATCTTTCCTTCGCTGAACGATTTCCCTTTCGCAGTGAGTTGATTAACATATCCACTTCCCCTTCTACCATAGGGTTTATCATCTCAAGATCCTCTAGATACATTCTTATATACGAAGCCTCTTCCTGCTCTAACCGTTCTTCTCGCTTTTTCAATTCTTGTAGTGCCTGTTTACTTTCATCATCTAGGAATTCTTGTTCATTGCTATGCTCAACTTCTTCGTCAATTGAAGTTACACCAACACTCTCCTCATTCGCTTTAATATTGCGTATATATCCTTGAATTCTAATCTGATTGGCAGCAAGATATTCATATACATGTCCCATCTGTTCAGTAGTAAACTTTGAGTCATCTAACAACTCCTTAATCTCGTCCATTGTAATTATATTATCTTGTGCTTTAGCTAAATCAACTATGGCAGCTAACATAGCTAAGAAATTCTCTCTATCTTGCATCTTATTATTGCTCCTCTATATTATTATAAAAAGTTTAACCTATTTGGTATTGCCTCATTAATAGCAATAAACTTTTAATTACTTATATTACTTTAATTATTTACAACTATTCAGAATTTTCTACTACATAGCAACAATTTTTATGTGCTAACTTCATTGTAACAAAGAAACTGCTTTTTGGCTATAATTTTTAATCAACTATATTAATTCAAGTGAGCTACTCTGCTTTATCAAGCTAATAACATTGTCTGTTTACTCTTATGGCTTTTAGCGTCTTTTATCTTTTATATCTTATCGCATCTTACATTTTCTTTGACAACAGTTATTTTTTCTATTATCATATACATAGCATTGCCAAATAAGCAAATAATGTATATGGCAATTATCTAATAATCATAAGAAAGAAGGAACAAAAATGGCAGAAAAAAATCCTGTTGTAACAATTGAATTAGAAACTGGTGGAATTATTAAAGTAGAGCTTTATCCTGAAATCGCACCAAACACAGTAAACAACTTTATCTCTTTAGTTAAAAAAGGTTACTATAACGGTTTAATCTTCCACCGTGTAATAAAAGGTTTCATGATTCAAGGCGGTTGTCCAGACGGAACTGGTATGGGCGGTCCAGGTTACTCAATCAAAGGCGAATTCTCAATGAACGGATTCGATAATAAATTAGAACATACTGAAGGTGTTATCTCTATGGCACGTTCACAAATGCCAAATTCAGCAGGTTCACAATTTTTCATTATGCACAAAAACTCACCTCACCTAGATGGTTCTTATGCCGCTTTCGGTAAAGTAATTGAAGGTATGAATGTAGTAAATGAAATTGCTGAAATTCAAACTGATTATTCTGATAGACCAACTTATGATCAAGTTATGAAATCAGTAACAGTTGATACATTCGGTGTTGACTACCCAGAACCAGAAAAATGCTAATATTGATGTAACTATAGAATAAGAATGTGATTTACCTTGTTTTCTATAGAGACGAACTACAACAAAAATCCCCTCATGTAGAGCATCTTTGACTCAACACGAGGGGACTTTTCTAACTCATATATCTAGATAATTCTACTTAGAATAATCCAGTAATTACTCCATCTTCATTCACATCGATACCTTCTGCTGCCGGTCTCATAGGTAAACCTGGCATAGTCATTACAGTACCAGTAATAGCCACAACAAAGCCTGCTCCAGCAGATACATATACTTCACGAATATGTATAGGGAAGTTTGTTGGTCTTCCTAATAAACTAGGATCATCTGATAATGAATATTGGTTCTTCGCCATACAAACTGGCATATTAACAAAACCAAGACTTTCAATCTTCTCAATTGCTTTGGAAGCTTGTCCATCATATGTTACTTCTGATGCACCATAAATCTTCTTTGCTATTGTTTCTATCTTTTCTTTAATTGATAAATCATCTTCATAAAGTACTTTGAAATTACTTGGTTTCTCTTCAATTGTTTTAATTACTTTCTGTGCAAGGTCAATTCCACCTTCTCCACCTTTTTCCCATACTTCAGATAGAGAGAATTCACAACCACGTGATTCACAGAATTCTCTTACAAAATCAAGCTCTGCATCTGTATCTGTCACAAAACGATTCAACGTAACAACAACAGGAACGCCATAGTTTTGTAGGTTTTCAATATGTTTTTCAAGATTAACAATACCAGCCTTTAAAGCATCAATGTTTTCTGCTGACAAATCAGCTTTCGCTACTCCACCATTATACTTTAACGCTCTTACTGTTGCTACAAGAACAACTGCATCTGGTTTTAGTCCAGCCATTCGACACTTGATATCAAAGAATTTCTCTGCACCAAGGTCAGCACCAAATCCCGCTTCTGTAATCACATAATCTGCAAGTTTAAGAGCTGTCTTTGTTGCTCTTACACTGTTACAGCCATGTGCAATGTTTGCAAACGGTCCACCATGTACAATTGCTGGTGTATGCTCTAATGTTTGAATTAAGTTTGGTTTTAAGGCATCTTTTAACAATGCTGCCATTGAACCAACCGCATTCAATTCTTTCGCCGTTACTGGAGCACCATCATAGTTATATGCTACAATAATTCTACCAAGTCTTTCTTTTAAGTCCTTCATATCAGCAGCAAGACAAAGGATTGCCATAATCTCTGATGCAACTGTAATAATAAAATGGTCTTCTCTTACCGTTCCATCTACCTTACGTCCAAGACCAACTACGATATTACGAAGTACACGATCATTCATATCTAAACATCTTTTCCAAACGATTTGGTTTGGATCAATATTTAAGATATTGCCTTGTTGGATATGATTATCTAACATTGCTGCTAATAAATTGTTAGCAGAAGTAATTGCATGAAAATCGCCCGTAAAATGTAAGTTCAAATCTTCCATAGGTACAACCTGTGCATATCCACCACCTGCTGCACCACCTTTAACACCAAAACAAGGTCCTAAAGAAGGTTCTCTAAGAGCAATAACTGCCTTCTTATTCAATTTTCCAAATGCTTCTCCCAAACCTACAGAAGTTGTTGTTTTACCTTCTCCTGCAGGTGTTGGATTAATGGCAGTAACCAAAATCAATCTGCCATCTTGTCTATCTTTTACTTCTTCCCATAACTCATCTGAGAATTTGGCCTTATATTTACCATAAAATTCAAGGTCGTCTTCGCCAATTTCAAGTCTCTTTGCTATCTCTTTAATATGCTCCATTTGCGCTTCTTGGGCAATCTGAATATCTGTTTTCATTAATTAGAGCCTCCATCTTATTATCTTTCCTAGTAACCTTTGCAGGCCACCTTACTCGGCACTGCAAAACCAATAAGTTTCTCCTGCCATAATCGAAAACACTCTATAAACCATATTCATTATAACAAAGGTACTATTATTTTTCAACTTATTACATTATTAACAAATCTTATCATTTTGTTAATCTGCACTTATACCATAGAGGCCAAGACTAATGAACAAGCATCCACTTATGTGTATCAATATGATACCTTAGTTTAATAGACTGTATCACTTCTCCCATAGGTACACTGCAACAAAACAACAACATGTTCATACCAGCATATTTTTCTTCTTTCACCTGTTCAATCTGTGTAATCTTATAAGTCTGCAATCCATGTTGGCAGTCTTCTAATCTTATATAATTCGGCTTAATTTTTCCAAATGTATTAAAAGTCGCTATTACATCAACTGGAACATTCATTTCTCCACCTCATTATAATTTTCTTATAGGATTCGGGCGGCAAAAGCCCATTTTATATCAATTTGCACAATACTACATCACTCACCTTTGTTCGATTGAGTATGTTTCTTCAATCCCTTCGCAGGGTCAAATGGTTTTCCCTTTTCTTTTTGCTTTGGTAGTGTAATACTTGATGATCCTCCTGACATATGGCCCAATTTACTATTAACAAAATTGGCACGTTTAATTGAATCCATACCATATTTTGTACGTATCTGATCTATCGTTTGATCTAGTTTCTCTAACTTCTCTCTCTTCAACAAAGAATTTGCTTTCTCTGTTATTCGATAATCGACCGTCTCTTTCACTTGGCATGATTCTTTCTTAAGTCCTAATTCAAACAAACTTAATTGCCTTGATTCTCCCTGTTCTTCAATTCGACTTGTATGAATACCAAAGTTACGTAACGGTTCCCCATTCCATAATTCATCAAATAACTGACAAGCTGCTGCATGTATCTCATTCGTTAGATTGGTTGGTTCTAATAATGTCATCTGGTGAGAAACATGATGGAATTCACAATCTACAATGCTTACAGCAATTACACGTATATAGACATGATCTTTTCTTAATCTAGCCCCTACCGTTTCACTAAGAGATAGTAAAATCATTAGTGCAGTATCTCGATCTGTTACATCAAATGGTAGTGTTGTACTGTTTCCGTATCCTTTATTCGCAATTGACTCTGTTAATACAATACTATCGTCAATTCCGTTGGCAAAGTTATGAATTGTCTCTCCATGTTTCTTTAAATTCACCTTTAGTATATCAATATCCGCTTTTGCTAAATCCCCAATCGACTTAATCCCCATTGCAAATAATTTCTTCGTTGTAGCCCTTCCCACAAAGAACAATTCTGAAACAGGAAGTGGCCACATCTTCTTCTCGATTTCATCCGGAAACAACGTATGCACTAAATTAGGTTTCTTAAAGTCAGAAGCCATCTTAGCAAGTAATTTGTTATTAGATACACCAATATTCACTGTAAAACCGAATTCTCTATGGATACGATCTTTAATTGCGTTAGCTACTACTACTGGTGACCCATGCAAAGAAAGTGTTCCACTCATATCCATATATGCCTCATCAATACTATATTGTTCTACACATGGTGTATACTCACGTAACAACTGAATAAACAAGTCGGAACATTGCTTATACAAGTCATGTTGAGGAGGAACGATTGTAAGATTCGGGCACTTCTTTCTTGCTTCTGCTAAAGACTCTCCTGTCTGTATCCCATACTTCTTAGCTGGTATTGATTTTGCTAGCACGATTCCATGCCTCTTCTTCTCATCTCCGCCAACTACAGAAGCAATTTCTCTTAAGTCCGTTTCCTCGCCCAGAATTTTCAACCGATATACTGCTTCCCAACTTAAAAAAGCAGAATTCACATCAATATGAAAAATTACTCTATCCATTCTTACTCCACCTCTTATCTGTATTATAGCAGAACATTTGTTCGATGTAAATAACAATTATTTCTTGATTTTTTATCCTTATTTTTCTTATTAATTATTATTTATTCAATGGATTTCCCTTATACACGAAAAAAAGATGGAGTTTTCCATCTTTTTCACTTAGTATGTATATCTCTCATAAAATTATATTTTCTCACACTGGGATTCTTCATTTTCTTGATTCCTAGTATATAAATCCGCCACATACTCCTTAAATTTTCCTAATGTATCAGCATTTAGCGAATAATAACACCATTTTCCATCCTTTCTTATATTAACCAAAGAACTTTCGCACAGTATACGCATATGGTGTGATAATGTAGGTTGTGTAATATTAAATCTCTCTAATATCCTACAGCCACACTTTTCTCCTTCTGATAGTAATTCAATTATCTGCAATCGATTACTATCCGCAAACGCTTTACAAATTAACGCATAATCCATCGCATTCCCTTCCCTTATTACATTACTTTATTCTGTGTGGTATTATATCCTATACATAGATATCTGTCAATTTTTATTCCCTACTTAAACTTCTCACTTGAAGATTTCGGCGTGTAGTAATTGAACTTTTTTATGTGCGAAGTTTAAGATCACTATATATAATTAAAGTTTAAGTTCCTTTATATAATTTAAGAACAAAAAGATACGCTCAAAGAACTATAAAAAAACAAGGAAGGCTACCGTATTATAACCCGGTATCCTTCCTTGATAAAGTCAACTTATTTAACAGTAATCTTCATCTTAACGGTATTTTTCTTTCCGTTATATAATGTGATTGTTGCTGTTACTGTTGCTGTTCCCTTTTTCTTAGCTGTGATTGTTCCATTCTTATTAACTGTTGCAACTTCCTTATTTGATGTCTTATAAGTGATTGTTACTGCTCCTACTCCTTCTGAAGTTGTCTTATCAGTAAGTTTTGTTACAACTTGTAAGCAAGCTGGAAGATCAACAACAACTGAAGTTGATTTACCCTTCTTAACTGTCTTATTCTTAGGTTTTACAGTAATTCGACTCTGTAGAGATGTGATATGTTTTGAATCTGCTTTAGTTGTAAGTACTACATATTTTCCACCATCTAATACAGGGAATGTTACCATGCCATCACTATCAACATATTGTGAGTAGCCACCTACAATTGTTTCTAACTTGCCTGTTTTCTCGTTCACTCGATAGATATATATACGACTACCTTTACTGATACCTTCTACACCAGCGAAGGAAACAGACAATTTACCATCTACAACAAGCGCTTGTTTTTGGCCTAGCTCCACATAGATACCCTTCACACTAGCATCACCGAAGATTTTACTAATCGTAGGATCTGCTTGTTTCGCTTCTGCTACAGTTATAGATTGAATATTCAATATAATATCATCGTATAATCCTTCTACATTCTTCACTTCTGATGCTTTGAACGTCCAGGTTCCAACAACCTTACCATTTGCATCTTTGATTATAATTGTTAGATCTTTATTAGCTGTTGCAATTACATCTAACGTTTCTTTTGTTAGCTTAATTATATTACTCGCTTCTTTTTGTGTAACAACAACAGTGATTGCTGTAATATCCTTATTCTCAAGTGCATCTTTTATGTCAGCTGGTTTAATTTCCGTAACCTCAGACTTTGTTTCAATTTCGATTGTTTCTTTGTCTAAGTCATTGTCTGGTTTTGGATCTGGTACTCCTGGAACTGTTCCACCACCTTCTGAACCACCACTACTAGAACCAAGCACCTCACCTGCTTGTGTACATGTAAATGCTTTTTCATTACCTGCATAATCACAAAGACGAATAACAAAATTATCTTTAGTTGCTGCAAAATAGTCTGTTAGTTCTAACTTCATTGCTGTCGTTGCTGCTTTCATAGGCTCATTTACCAATTCTCCTACCGCATATTCTCCATCAACAGGATCCGTCACAGTGATTGAATCGCCTGTTAAATCATATAAACCTGCAAAGGCCACGTATTGATTATCCGTTGCATCAAATGTCGCATATACCTTACCATCTTCTTTAACAATCTTGAGATTCTTAAGTGTTGGATTCTCAATATCAATTGCAATAGGGTAACTGATACTATTCTTTACATTTTGCTCGGATCCTTCATAATCTAATACACCTGATATTGTATAGGTATATACGTCATTGTTTTTAATTGTATCTGGCGTCCATACTAGTTTATCAAATGACGGATTCATCGATGATATTCCACTATAGTAGGTAGTCTTCGTTTCAAAGTCCCAACCATCTTCGTACACTACTTTTTGATTTGAATCTGTTACCTTACTTGTGATTGTACGTGCATTTCTTAATAAACTAAATTGCATACCATACAAGTCATCGTTATAGCCATCACCATTTGGTGAAATTGCAATCTTGTTTGGATCAAGCTGTAACATGTAATTCCTATATTCTCCTGGATATGAATATACACTTAATCCACTGCCTAATAAGTAATACGCCCAATCATCATAAGGATTTACTCCTAATAGATGCGTACCCTCATCTGCCAAAATATAACCAACTGATTGTTGATATAATTGATTATCACCTGTTCCATACCAGTAGTTATCATATATTGTCGAGTTATCCATGATAGGTGCCTTCGCCCAATCCCCATAGTATCCCATGAATGGAAGGGATAATGCCTTATTACCTTCATCTGATGTTAAGAAGATAAATCCATCAACAAACTCACCATTCTCAAATGTAGTATCAATATATGATTTTGCATCGTCTAACAAAGTAATCTTAACATGTACAGATGCACTACTTCCGGCTTCTACTGTTACTATATCACTAGGTACTCCGTCAACTGAATATTCAATAGACACCATATTAGAAATATCCTGTGATTGTTCTAGGATATAGCCAGTATCTGCTGTTTCCGTTAATGTTACAGCATCAAGTTTATATGTAATAGCTGCTCCAGTTGCAGATTGAACCACAAAATCTGCTTCATATTCACCTGTGACACTATCCTTAAGATCTAATTTCGGTCTATAGTTAATGCTTTGATCATCTACATATAGATAAGCTGGTGTTGTTACTGCATTACCAATATTAACAAGACCGCTTCCTTGCTTACGAGGAGAATAATACACACCATTCTCATCTTTCAGTGGAGCTGCAGTACTCATTAATAATTGATTTGCTAATTCTGCACTTCCACCCCTTACTGCAGCTAGAGATTCCTCTGTAATATATTGTTTTACTAGAGCAAACGTTCCAGCGATATGAGGGGCTGCCATAGATGTACCCGACATAGAACCATATGAATTATTGAATGGTAAGGACGAATAAATATTCTCACCAGGTGCGGTAATCTCTGGCTTTAACTTAAGGTCTGGTGTTACTCCAGGAGAAGAGAAATCTGACATCTTCTTCGCATCATCTGATACAAAATGTCCCATATCACTGCATATAGTGATTGTCTTATCATCTGCCTTCTTAAGTTCATCTCCCTGTACTTTTGTTACAGATACAGCTGGAATTGTATAATCTTCAATGGCCATGTTAATTGTTCCATCTTGATTATTCGCAACGACTACTGCAATTGCTCCACCGCTTGCTGCATAAACTACCTTGTCATTGAAAGAGATACTACCGCGATTTACAACTGCGATTTTACCAACTACATCGATGCCTTCATAGTCTGCTACATCACCATTATTAGGAACTACCACATAATCATATACAGTTCCATCACCTGTTGTATTCGTATCGAGTCCAGCAAACGTAGGTTGACTTCCAACAGCTGTCTCTGAATAGCCAAATACCTGCTCTGATAACTTGAAATAGTGTGCATAATAATGTGTGTTAATGCAACTTGCTACTGATGTTGATGCAGTATATGTTGATGGTGAACCTACAACCGAAGTATCTGGATTGCCTGTGTATGCACCACCTGCCTCATTATTATATGTTGCGCTATAATTATTACCTGCTGATACTGCTAGGTTAATACCTGCTGCAACAATACGATCGTATACTTCCTGTATACCTTCCTCTTCTCCTACAGAATACCCACTAGCAGAACCAAGGCTCATATTAATTGTATCAACATGTAGTTTAACAGCATCTTCTAGACCTGCAAGTATATCCTCCGTACTTGCTCCCTTTCCAGCATCACTGAACACTTTCATAATCACTAACTGAGCTTGTGGAGCGACACCTTGGATTGTAGTGCTACTTCCTGCAACTGTACCAGCTACATGGGTTCCATGATCGTTACTATATACCTCAACTGCCTCTAACGATGGTGTAACCTCATCGTCTTTGTCAGCATAATCATACGCGAATGGCACTTTTGCACTGATGTATTGCCCATCGGCTACATTATCCGTTGCTCTCGCATTAGAAACTACTTCTTCTGTGATCCTTGCACTTGCAAGACCTTCAGCAGATAATCCTTCTACTGCAAATGCCTCATGTGCAGTATCCAAACCAGTATCCAGAATAGCTACTACCATACCTTCTCCGTTGTAATCCAAGGCATGTGCAACTTCTGACTCAATCATTCCATTACTTGTAGTCATATCTGGTTCTATTTCATAAGTTCTTGCAACATATGCAGTTTTAACTCCTGGCATCTTCTTAATATCTTCAAGTTGTCCATATTTTACGTTCAATGCAAAGCCATTCATAACAGTAGTATAATGATACAACACCTCACTCGCCGACGTGCGTGTCTTATCCATACTCTTAATACTTGTCGCAACTTGATTCTGTGTTTGAATCATCTCTTCGCTCGTTAACTGTGCTTCATCAGAATCAAGATATGATTTTGCATCCGCATAATAACTCCTTGTTTGATATGTACTGCTACTATTATCATAATGATCTAATAATGAATGATCCTTTAACTCAACGATAATTGTAACTTCTTCGTCTTCCTGATAAAGACTATCCTCTACGAGATTGTTTGATAGTGTTTGTTTCTCTTTTGTACCACTTGAAACCGCAAGTTCACTCTTAGCATAATTAGAATCCAATGCCGCATGTAAGTATTGTGATGGAACAATACTAGTGAACATAAGTGTTGTCGCTATAGCAACTGCTAACCATCTTTTCCTCATTCAATTCCCTCTCTCCTATTATAGATTTGTAGGATTCAGGTGACAAAAGCCAATTATAATTTTGGTCTCGTCAATTTGCACCAATTTATGTGTGAGTATGTTATGCCAAGTTTTATATGTGCAAATTGACAAAGGCAAGTTTAATGAGAGACTTTTGACACCTGAATCTTTGTAGTTAATTGCAAAACTCTTAGAAATGGAGACAAACATTGTCGACATGAAGAAGAGTTTTAGTACAATACTTGTACCTTTTATTACATATGCTTGCTTTACTCAATACATGCGTTAATATTGTAATTTATTTTATATGTAATAAGATACTGTATTGCAGTGTTAAAGTTTTAGATTACAAAAATACTTGATCTGTTTTCCCATTATCAGGCTCACAGTATCAAGCATCTTCACTTGTAAACTTTATACAATTAATAATAAATAGTTTAGTGTTTATCAGGTCGATTGTCAAGTATTTACATGGTTACTTATTTTTGTTTTTCATTTCCTTATATTTTATTGAATTTTAACATGATCCCTTAATTTTATTACGCATTTTTATGTTTTTCTTATGCATATTAAGTTTATATTCGTGTATATGATTTTAAGGTCAAAAGTGGATTATAACGGTAGTTTCTGCTGATAATACATAGCGTTAGTACGTAGCATAGTTGGAACACGATGTAGTAACTCATTGGTTTCATTATTATTGTAAATCCACTCTGGTACCGCCTCTTCATCAAGGATCAATGGCATTCGATCATGTATATCTTTCATGGAAGCATTCGCTGCCGTTGTTAGAATGACGAATCTACTCTCTTCTTTTTCAAAGCGATACAAACCGGCCATATACATGCACGACTTCTGTGGCACCGTGAAATATATCTTGTTCTTATCCGAATCCCATTCATAAAATCCTGCTGCTGGTATAACGCATCTTCGACTCAATAGACTCTCACGAAATGTTTTCTTTTCGAGAGCAGTTTCTGATCTTGCGTTAATTAACACACCTTTTCCTGTTGGTGCTGTAAACCCCCATTTGGACATCGTCAGTTCAATTCCTTTATCACCAACTAATATCGGAACTTGATTAGTAGGAAAGATTTCACCGCGTACTTCCAGTGCCTTACTTAATATCTCCGCCTTTGCTTTTATAGCTTCATCACTTACATAATTTCCATCTGATTTTCCTTCTTTTCCTCTATTAAATCTAACGTCTAGATGTTCCAGTAACTTTCGTATCTCTTTTGCTGTTTCATCATCTACATAATATCTACCACACATATGTTACACCTCCCTAACTTTAACTCAAGCCATATTTTCTCTATATTCTATAAGAATCTATCTTTTAAAGAACACTACCTGAAAAGCAAAAACACGCTATGAAATCTACTTAAAGTCCATTCCATAGCATGTTTTTATCTATTTATTATTTTTCCCATTCAAGGTCAGAATATTCTCTTCTCTTATCACGAAGTAATAAGTCAGTTACTGCTTCTTTTGCAGACTTATCCTCGAATAAAACTTTATTAATCTGTTCTACGATTGGCATAGTTACATCGTATTTCTCAGCTAATCCAAGTGCAGCTTTTGCCGAATATACACCTTCAACTACTTGCTTTACTTCGTCCATCGCTTCCTTCATTGTGTAACCTTTACCAATAAGGTAGCCAGCTCCACGATTACGACTATGTTTACTTGTACAAGTAACAATTAGATCACCAACACCAGATAATCCAGCGAAGGTTTCCATTCTTCCACCCATAGCAATTCCAAGACGGCTCATCTCTGCAATTCCTCTTGTAATTAGAGCAGCCTTTGTGTTATCTCCATAACCAAGACCATCAGCAACTCCAGCTGCTAATGCGATAACGTTCTTTAAAGAACCACCTAATTCAATACCTACTATGTCTGGACTTGTATACACACGAAATCTTTCATTCATGAATATGTTTTGTATTAAACATGCCGTTTCCTTAGTATGTGCACCTACTACGCAGGTAGTTGGTATACCTTTGCTTACTTCTTCAGCATGACTTGGACCTGATAATACAGCTACATCTGCATTATTAAGTTCTTCTTCAATTATCTCACATAGTGTCATTAATGTAGTTTCTTCAATACCTTTCGCTACATTAACTACCATTTGTTTTTCTTTAATATAAGGTGCTGCAAGCTTTGCAGTGGATCTTACAAATGGAGATGCAACTGCAAAAACAATCAAATCTGGATTTTCACATGCGTAAGGAAGATCTCCTGTGATATCAATATTATCAGGTAATTTCGTTCCTGGTAATTTATCAATTTGTTCTCTATGCGTTTGTAACATCTCAATCTCTGGTTGTAATGCTGACCAAAGAATTACCTCATGTCCGTTATTTGCTAATACAATTGAAAGAGCTGTTCCCCAGCTTCCCGCTCCTAATACCGTAACCTTACTCATTTATCACTACCTCCCGGTAACTTCGTTATTTTACATCTACTTTTTGTCCTAACTTGTTCTCTGTTCCATTTAACAGCCTTTTAATATTGCCTTTGTGTTTATAAAAAGCTGACACTGTGAAAAAGCAACTGACAATTAGCATATGTATGAATTGTGGATTATTTCTATAAAACAGTATTACACCAATTGGAAAGATAATGGATACCAATAAAGAACCTAAGGATACATATCTTGTAACTGCAGTAATAATCACAAAACCACACATTGCAATTAAAGCAACTCTCCAGTCGAATGCTAATATAACACCGCCTGTGGCGGCAATTCCCTTTCCGCCTTTAAAATGTAGCCAGAAAGGATAATTGTGCCCGAGTATAGCTCCGAGTCCTGCATAGAGCGCTAATAATTGTGGCTCCATAGCAGAATTTTGAAATAAAAAGAATCGAATTATTAAAATGGGTATCAATGCTTTGAATGCATCACCAAAGAAAGTAATTGCACCTGCTTTTACTCCCAATGTACGTAATGCATTGGTTGTACCAGCATTTCCACTACCATAATTTCTTATGTCTATATTATTTGCCTTGCCAACTAAATAAGCAGTTGAAATACAACCACAAGCATATCCTATGCATAAGCAAATCAATATATCGATCATTCTATTCTTTCTCCTTTCTTTCTCGGATTATAAATTTGAGTGAGGTACCAGAAAAACCAAAGGCATCTCTAATCTTATTCTCAATATATCTTGTATATGAATAATGCATTAATTGTTTATCATTTACAAAGATAACAAACGTAGGTGGCTTAATAGCTACTTGCGTTATATAGTAAAGTTTCAAACGTTTACCTTTATCTGAAGGTGGTTGTTGCATTGCTACTGCTTCCATTAAGATTTCATTTAACACACCAGTTGCAATACGAAGTGCATGATTTTGAATAACAACATCCATTACATCAAAGATTTTATTAACACGTTGCCCTGTTTTTGCTGAGATGAACACAATTTCCGCATAAGGCATAAAAGATAAAATCTCGCGGATTCTCTTTGTATGCTCATAGATAGTTTTATCATTCTTCTCAATAGAATCCCACTTGTTAACAGCTATGATAATGCCTTTTCCTCTTTCATGAGCAATACCAGCAATCTTTGCATCCTGCTCTGTAACACCTTCGCTTGCATCGATTACTACTATAACAACATCGGCACGTTCTACCGCCGTTACTGTACGGATAATACTATAACGTTCTAATTCTTCTTTTATCTTGTTCTTACGTCTAAGACCTGCTGTATCAATGAATACATACTCTTTATCTTGCCATGTGATTGCTGTATCGATAGCATCACGAGTAGTACCTGCAATATCTGATACAATAACACGTTCTTCTCCAACCAAACGGTTGATGATAGATGATTTACCTACGTTTGGCTTACCAACGATGGCAACACGTGGTCTTTCATCCTCTTCTTCTTCTGCTGCACCTTGTGGGAAGTGTTTTGCTACTTCATCAAGCATATCCCCCATACCGAGGCGGGAAGCTGCTGATACAGGTACTGGATCACCAATTCCAAGATTATAGAATTCATATACATCTGGCATAAACTTTTCAAAACTATCTACCTTATTAACAACTAAGATAACCGGTTTACCAGATTTTCTAAGCATGTCTGCTACTTTAAAATCAGAATCCACAACACCTTGACGTACATCTGTAATGAACAAAATTACATCAGCTGTCTCAATTGCGATTTCAGCTTGTGCACGCATGTGTTTTAACATTAAATCTTTACTCTCTGGCTCAATACCACCTGTATCAATCATAGTGAATTGATAATTTAACCAAGTGATATCAGCATATATACGATCCCTTGTTACCCCAGGATAATCCTTAACAATTGAGATTTTTTCCCCGGCAAGAGCATTAAACAATGTAGATTTTCCAACATTAGGACGTCCTACAATGGCTACAATCGGTTTACTCATTCCTATTTCTCCTTAACTTATATCTTACATCAAATAACTTTTTTAAGTTCTCTAAATAAAATCATATGGGGTTCAGTTCATCTAATTTTACTTAGTTTATTCGTCTTTACCATAATAACAATAATTGTTGTTTTTGTAAACTGTTTCTTATTTTGATTTCCAAAATATTTTTATGAGATTTTTCTTATATTAAAATAATCTATTTTCCCTAGGATACCATGGTTTCGACGAATGATTTTCCATCTTCCTTACAAACTCTTATCTTAATATTAAGTTCTCTTTCTATGTCTGAAATACGCAAATCATCTAGTAGTACATCTTCATCGTCCCTTAATAATACACTTGGTAATATGAGATAGTCTCCTAGCTCTTTCCCTCTTAACTGTTTAATAATATCTTGTCCTGTAAGCAATCCAGCTACAGTAATATCTTTACCAAAAAACTCGTTTTCAATTGCATATACATTAGCTTCTACATTCGTATACTTTGAAGTAACAGCTTTTGCTAACTGTTCTATGAATGGTGCTGCTAATTTACCTGTAGCCATTGATATCTTTCTAGTTGTTGTTTTTCCTTCTACAGCCTCAAGATAATCATGTACTTCTTCTATTAAAGAACGCACCATACCTACACCATTTTCTATCTGTCCATAACCTTCATAATAGTCTGCATCTGGGATTGGAAGTCCCGCTGTAATATACCACTCATCACTAGCGAATACGAATCGAGATCCATGTTTCTCTTTAATTCGTTCTTGCCATGAATGAATTTGTTCTAATACCTGAATCGCATCTTCCTTCGTGAATTTCTCAACTTGAGTAAGATTATCACGGTATTTGGTCAAACCAATTGGAACAACAGATAAACTACGCATATAAGGTAGATACTTAGACAAATCTTCAATTGATTTATCGAGTTCTTTCCCATCATTATAGCCTTTGCATAATACTATTTGGCTATTCATTTCAATTTCATTCTCGTAGAGTTTCTTAATCTTATCTAATGCTTCCCCTGCAAAACGATTATTTAACATCTTGCAGCGAAGTTCTTTGTTGGTAGTATGGACTGATATATTAATTGGAGCTAATTTATATAAGATAATTCGATCAATATCTTCATCTGACATATTAGTTAATGTAATATAATTTCCTTGTAAGAAAGATAATCTAGAGTCATCATCTTTGAAATATATAGTCTCTCTCATATCTTTTGGATTCTGGTCTATAAAGCAAAAGATACATTTATTACGACAAGTACGATATTTGTCCATTAATCCTTCAACAAATTCAATTCCTAGGTCCTCTTGATACTCTTTCTCAATCTCTAATTCCCATTCTTCACCGTTCTGTTTCAGAATCAATAATTCAAGGTATTCGTCATTTACTAAATAATGATAATCGAATACATCTTTTATCTCATTTCCATTAATTCTTAGTAGAATATCTCCTGGTTCTATATCTAGTTCTTCAGCAATGCTGCCTGCAGCCACACTTTTTACTATATGATCTTTTTTTAACATGGCTAATTTCCTTTCTATCTATACGGTTTCTCGGCAATTACGAAACTCTTCTCTAAGCCGACAACATATCTGTGTTTGTCGCCATTACGAATAGTTTGGCAATTGCCTATATACGGTTCTTCTAATAAGTTGCTATATATTTTTGAAGCATAACTTATATGATACCAATTTATCGTCCAATTGTAAACTTGCATTTTTTCTTAAGTATTATGCATACTATTATTTCATTGACGAAATTGTCTTAGGGTGGTATAAATGATAGAGAATAATTACGTGTTACACAATAGGAGGTACTTCATGACAAAAGTCTCATTCAGCGAATTCATACCAGTCGCTCCCCTTAAAATATACGCTCATTCAAGCTGCGCTGATCTTGGTACTTTAGTAAACAATGATATTATCCAGACTCGAAATAACGAAGGTACTAAAGAAAAATCCCATGCACTTACTCGTATCGGTTATCAAGCTGATAGCTATCTACTTGATGCAGATTGTTTTAGATTTGGTTCTGGAGAAGCAAAAGCAAAATTAAATGAATCTGTTCGTGGAAAGGATTTATATATTCTTGCCGATGTTACTAACCATAGCGGTGAATATCAAGCTTCTGGTTATACAACTTTTACTTCCCCTGATGATATCTTTCAGGATATCAAACGTATTATCGCAGCTTGTAACGGAAAACCATACCGTACAACTGTTATTCTACCCTATCTTTATGAGAATAGACAAAACCGTCGTAATGTATTAGAATCTCTTGATTGTGCTACCGCCCTTCAAGAACTAGCTAGTATGGGGGTTGAGAACATTATTACATTTGAATCTCATGATCCTACCGTACAGAATGCTATTCCAATTCAAGGTTTTGATAATTTCACTACTGCTTTACAATTCATTCGCGAGATTGCTCACACAGAGAGTAGTATTAACTTTGATAAAGAGAAACTAATGATTGTTAGTCCAGATGATGGTGGTATGAGCCGTGCGGTTTATTATGCCAATGTTCTTGGCGTTGATATGGGTATGTTCTACAAGAAAAGGAACTATACAACCAAAGAGAATACCGATGGTAAAAATCCAGTGATCGGTTTTGAATTTCTCGGGAATAACGTAGCAGATAAAGATGTTATCGTAGTAGATGATATGATTGCTTCAGGTTCAACCATTATCGAAACTGCTTATGAACTTAAGAAACGCCATGCAAGAAATATCTATATCGCTGCTACTTTTGGTTTATTCTCAGAAGGCCTTGAGCGATTTGATAAAGCTTATGAAGATGGTGTTATTAGTCGAATCTACACTACTAACTTAGCATACACATCAGAGGAGTTAAAGAGTAAACCATATTATACAAGCGTAGACCTAAGCAAATATATTAGTTTAATAATCAATACATTAAATCATGATACCTCAGTTAACGATATATTAGATCCTACAGTACGAATCCAAGAACTCTTAGCTGATATTAAAAAATAATAATTCAAAAAGGGCTGTTGTACAAGCTATTTTACTAGCTGTACACAGTCCTTTCTCTTTATAGTCCGATATGAAGTCCTTCTCACCGAATCATTGGAACTAATTAATAGTCACTAAAAGTTATTTTTGCTTCTATTATATTTATTCTTTTGAAAGAAATGCGGCTAGATTACCGCGCATTCCATTTGATGCACGATGAGAATAGAACACGTCATGATTACAACAAGTGCAGATATTGGAATTCGTTATGTTCTCTTTCCGTATTCCTGCTTCCACACAATTTGCAATATTAGCTAACCATAAGTCTAATTGATACTTTCCGCCTGTCTTCTTTTCTAACAAGGTATCCGCAATTTCCTTAGGATATGCTTTCATGAATTCGGTAGCTACATCTTCACTGATCTCATAGCAGTCTCTACAAATTGATGGTCCAATTACCGCAATCACATCTTCTGGGTTAGTACCAAACTCTTTCTGCATAGCCTTGATTGTATGCACTGCCATCTTATTAACAGTACCCTTCCAACCAGAATGCGATAGTCCTATTGTTTTATTCTTAGTATCTACGAAATACAAAGGCACACAATCTGCATAGTAAGTAACAAGGGGAATATTAGAGCAATCTGTAATCAAGCCATCTATCCCTTCTAGCCCTCTTTTGAAACGATAACCTTTTCCTCTGTCTTCCTCTGTTACAACATGAATCTTCGTATCGTGCACCTGGTCTGAGAATACCAAATCGTTAGGATCGATCTGAATAGCTCTACAGATTCTACGGTAATTCTCCCTAACATTCTCTTCCTCATCTCCTCTAGAAAAGCTAAGATTCATCGACGATAAATGTTCCTTGCTCACACCACCTAAGCGAGTTGAGAAACAATGCTTTATATAAGGAAGTTCCTCTAACACAGGATAAGTAATATATCCAACCTCTCCATCAAAATGTAATTCTCCAGCTTTTTGACCTTCTGCATTATAGGTTATATCACTTACTTGATTTCTATCTTTATATTTTAATTGTATGTCTTTCATAATTCTTTCAACCTTACTCCAATCTATAAACTGTTTTTACGATCACATCTTATGATTATATCATTCTTTAGACAATTGTAAAACCCTCCACCTACCAAATGATATCCTAAGGTAAGATTTAGCATCATCTCGGTAATGTCACCGTAAAGCGACTGCCCTGTTCTGCATTACTTTCCGCCTGCACTGTTCCACCATGTGCCGTTACTATAGACTTTACGATGGTAAGACCTATTCCAGCTCCCCCAGTTTTACGATTACGGGACTTATCAGTACGGTAAAAACGTTCAAAAACAAGAGGTAGCTCGTGTTCAGGGATACCAATCCCGTCATCTTCAATTATAAATACACTGTTTTCACCTGCATCTTTTACCTCGATACGGATGTTCCCGTTTTCCTGCGTGTATTTAATTGCATTAGAAATCAGATTTTCCATCACCTGACTCAATCGGTCCTTATCACCATGTACAATCGATGAATGACCTTCTATAACGAATGAAATATTTTTCTTTCTTGCTTCTATTTCATATCTATCATAACAAGAATGTGCGATGGCCATTAAATCAACATGTGATTTATTCAATACCAGATTATCACTTTCTGTTTTGGCCAGGCGTTCCAAATCTGACACTAATCCTGTAAGTCTGCTGATTTCTTCGTAGCAACTTTGCAGTCTTTCTACACTTGGTTCCCACACTCCTTCTATCATAGCTTCTAGATGTGAGGCAAGTGTTGTGAGTGGGGTACGCAGTTCGTGTGCAACATCAACAGTAAGGCGTTTTCTCAGGTTTTCCTGCTCGGCAAGTCCCTCTGTAAGACAGTTGATTGCACCCGCAAGCTCATCTAGCTCTTTTAATTTTGTTTTACCTTCAAAGCGTATGGAGTAATTGCCTTCCGATATCCGTTTAGCAATATATACCGTCTTTCTTATAGGACGTGCAATACGGGCTGCCAATAGGCTGCCGATTATCAAAGATAAGAACAATGATATAACTCCAATAATAACAAGTACTACATTTAGTGTATCTAAGAAATGAAAATCACTTTCACTAAAGAAAAACGGTCCATAATAGCTGATCTCCATAGAACCTATTTCCTGACCATTCATAGTAAGATCGTAATCATGGGAGATGAATTCTCCACTAATATTAGGTCTTCTTTCTCCCATTCTCTCCGTAATCTCATGCATAATTTGTGTACACATAGCCATGTCGTGATTTTGTGCATCCCAGACTACTCCACCGCTTCGATCATAAACCTTAATAATATAACCGTCATATAATGCATACATGCCCATACCATGAATAAATTCAATATTCCATTCCTGTGTCTTGCTGTTGTACTGGTTAGTGAAGTTGGCAACGATATTATCTGCCTTCTTTTTCTGCTGCTCTGCTTTATATATTTCGAATTCATGATTAATAACTACGTTTGATAAGAGACTAATTACTGCTATGGTAAACAGTACTGTCATCATAATTGTCAGTGATAATTGTGACCGAAGTCTTCGCATATTAATAACCATACCCTTTCATTGCCTGTAAACATTGGGTCGCAGGCACAATTTTGTGTGTGAAAGATTCATCTTTCACACTATTCACCTCCAAACTTATAACCAAGTCCATGGATTGTAAGAATGTAAACAGGTGACTTAGGATCGTCCTCGAGTTTTTGTCGAAGGTTTTTAATATGACTGTCAATCGCTCGATCATAACCATCAAAATCATTTCCTAAGGCGACTTCTATCAATTCAGCGCGTGTGAATACTTTCCCTGGATACGTAATAAGTGCGGATAATATTTTAAACTCATTAGGAGTCAAGCTGAGAGTCTTTTGGTTTTTCTTTATTAGATTCTTCTCAAAATCAACACATAAATCACCGTTATTCCATGAGTTTTTTACCGTCAGAGGAATTAGATCATCACTAGATCTACGCAATACCGTTTCTATCCTAGCATGTAATTCCTTAAGGCTAAAAGGTTTGGTTATATAGTCATCTGCTCCAAGTCTAAGTCCCTGCAACAAATTGTTTTCGTCTGCTTTTGCCGTTAGCATAATAATAGGTACTCTTGATTGTTTACGTATGGACATGCAGACATCCTCACCTGAGATGCCCGGCATCATAAGATCCAAAACAACTAGTGCTATATTCTCCTTACCAAAAACCTCTAAAGCTTGGCAGCCGTTTTCTGCAGTAAAGGTGCAATACCCCCGATTTTCAAGGAATGAAGAAACAACCTCCAGGATTTTAGGTTCATCATCTACTATCAAAATATTTTTATTTTCTTTTTTCAATTTTTGTTCCTTTCTTTACTTATAGTAAATGCCAGAAATGGGAAACTGCAAACGCTCGCAGTTTCCCTTCTTATTTAATTCTATTACTATTATAATTTGTTTTCTTGCTAAGTTCAATGACAAGCAGTTATATTAAATAAATCACTTTGTACTAATCCAATATAAGTAACGTTTAATAATTTACTTTCCAATTCGCAAAAATTCCTGTTGACTCTTTTAAAAAATCATAAGAAATTGATATATTTTCATCGTCTACTGTTTTATCTTGGTCAAAAATAGGCCATGGATTACATCCACCAGATTCCACTTCTACATGATCCATCGCAAACTGATTCCCGCAGTTTTGGCAAACCAATACATCGCCACTCTGCTTATAATATCCACGTCCTGAACCATAACAGATTTGACAGGTATTGAAAGCCGTACGGAGTGTCCCGTCAGATGCTTTTACTGCTACAACCTCGAGGCTGACACCATCTACTTCAATTGGATAAAAGGATGCCGTCTCTGAAATATCTTCAACAGGAATTACAAGGCTGTCACCTGAAGCTATTACCTCTGCATCTTTAGTAGATGCGCCGGTACTGCCTGATCCATCTGCTTTTTTGCCACAACCTGTAAGGGACACAATGCCTATAGCCATTAGTACCGCTCCCATTAGTAAACGAAATTTTTTGTTTTTTGTTTTCATTATTCTTTCTCCTCGTATGATTTTATATGGTTATTCAGCTTATTGCTATCGTTTTCTTCATTATTGCTAGATTTGTCTCGCAGAAGGAATGCTGCAATAATAATCCCCAAAACTGGTAATATACAGTGCCAATGACTTAATAAAAAACCCATAACCGCTTCTCCTTTTAATCTTCAATCACCGTAATCATTCCACGAATCATCCCCATCCAACAGCTATAGCGAAAAGTTCCTGAGTTGGTTGGTGTAAACTCGATGACATTTTCACCGCTCTTGAATTGATATTCAATACCGTATTCACTAATATATATCTTATAATTACAGCCGTTAATGCTTCCTTTAGGCGCGTCTATAACCCACTTAACTGGCATTCCTGCCTTAACAGTAATTGAAGGATAGCTTCCTGGCGAAAGTGTGCTGTTTATTACTTGAACACCATCTTCTATAATAACGGTTGAATCAGGAGTTCCATTGTAAGAAGTTGTTGATATAAATGGTAAATCAATAAAACCAGCTAAACTCCAGCCCTGTGAAAACATGGATAATCCAAGAACTACAACCAATACAGCACCCACCGTCATAACCTTTTTCGTGAACTTTTTACTTAGCACTGAGCTGAGTGCACCAAGTCCAAACATTAAAGGCACGGTTCCAAGACTGAACAGAAACATAGAGAAGGCACCTGCAAAAGCGTTCCCCGTTGACAATGCATATATTTGCATAGCCTGCAGCGGACCGCATGGCATTAAACCATTGAGCAAACCAACGATGAATGAACTTCTACTTTTTACCTTTTCAGCATTGATTTTACTTGCGAATATCTTGGGCATTCTTGGATTAAGTCTACGTAACCACGGGAATATACCAAGCATATTGATTCCCATAATCACCATAAATACACCTGCAACTAATTTTAATCCACCCTGTGCAGCATTGGAAAAAGTAATAACAGAACCAAGTGCTCCTACAATAAAACCTACAATCGTATAGGAGATAACTCGACCAAAGTTATACATGAACGCTAGGCGTAATGCTGAAAAAAGGCCGCTCTCGTTCTTGTTATCACTTTTAGGAATACATTGTGACAGATTAATGCCGCCGCACATAGCAACGCAATGAACTGATGTGACTAGTCCGATTACAAACAGCATCCCATACCCCATATTGGTTTCAGCCAATTGACTCGGTACAAGCAGATTTAGAATTCCAAATTGCTGCATCAAGATATAAATCGAAAGAATTATAATAAGTAAGCCAATGGTTCGTCTTGAATTTGATGTAGGCTGTTTCCGTTCTAGCACCTCATAGCCTAGTCTTTTGATGACTGCAGTAATGTCCCCTAGGGATATAATATCCGTATCATATGTAATTACTGCTGTCCCGCTATTATAGCTCACTTCTGCTTTTTTGATACCGGCAGTATTACGTAGTTTTTTCTGAATCGCATTTTGACAGTTTACGCATGTCATACCAACGATACGTAGCTTTTTCGTTTTTACATTTGCATCCACATAGGGTAACCTCCTTTGTTTGATAGCTGGTTAGAGTGTAAAAAGCCCCTTTTATATTTTGATTCGTCAGTTTGCACAATTTACATAGCAATATGTGAATATGCAAATTGACGAAGGCAAGTTTTTTAGAGGGATTATTACGCCTAAATCGTAGCTTAATCTTATCAAATAGATTTGTAGAAATTATGTAGATTAATAAGTCCATTAAAATGTACATTAACAATAATGTACAGGAGGTACAATGACGTAATATCGTGCAGCCATCTAACATAAGAATATTAGTAAATACTGCTTTTAAAATTGGTACAGTAATGGGGGTTGTTATTTGAAGAAGAAAAAGATTCTTATAATATTATTCTTAATTGATACATTCTTAATATTTTTTCTAATATTTACGGATACATCTTGGAAAACTTCACGTGACTCAGATTCTAAAGAAATAATAAATGGTTATAGATTAATAAGTATCAGTGCTTATGATAAAAGCATTGGTTATGAGTTAGAAGACGGTTCTACTAAAGTTGGTACGTATGTACAAGGTCATATCTATAAATATTGTTATAATTCTAGATATATAGGCATTCAACAAATAAAACCCACAAGGAGAAAATCAGAATTTGATTATACTAAAATTAATTATTATATAATTGACACAGAAACGGATACTATATTTCCTTTCACTTCCAAAGAATTATTTGAAGAGTTTATTATAACTAATAAAATAAATGGATTGAGTAATTGGATTGAAACTATTACTTATGATTAATCCAAAGAACTTATTCATACGAACGCCAACATTTAATTCCATATATGCAAAACAGCCCCTACTAGTGTAACACTAGCTATGGACTGTTGACTTTAGGTTAGATTTACTTTGTAATTATAATTGTTTTATCCACTTTCTTACCACTTTCGGTAAAGAAGGTGTTCAATTGAATTCGATCCTTTGATATATCTATAATTGTATACGATGATAGGTTTTCTTGAGAGCGAGCATCTACATAATCCTGCCTGTTTTCTAGTAGCTTATAATATTTACTTCCCGATGAAGAATTTGCTGTTATAAACAGTATCCCCTTACTGCTAGAATATCGTACAGTATCATCGCATGCCTCTTCATATAACTGCATTATATGCTCTCGTCCTCGTTCCATAATGGCATAATGATTCAGATAAGTTGGAATTTTCCTAGCATTCAACACCATCATAGAAATCATCTTACTTGAGTATTCAAATCCACGATTCGTCTCTAGGTAATGTTTAATTACACTAGTTGAATTCGTAAAACTTCCCGTCTCAACTGCATCGACATCATACTTCGTGTCATCGTCCGTAATAAACGCTCTTGCATAGGTATGATCATGCCCTGTCAAAACCAAATTAATATCATACTTACGAAGTATGGGTAATAATGCTATCCGAAGAGATACAATGTCCTCATCATTAGAATGTTCACCCGATCCAAAGATATCCTGATGCATAGTAACAATTCGCCAACTAGCATTCTTATTGCTACTTAACGCTTCACTAATGAATTTCTCATGTTCATCGACATTTGTATTGTTCGTATTCAACATAAGTAATATGGTATCCCCATAAGTAAAATAATAGTCCGCACCTGCATACGTAGCTCCATAACCAATTTCACTATTGGGATTATTGAAATGATAACTATAATTACCACTTAAACTATCATGGTTTCCTATAGTTGTTGCAACAGGTATATTCCGTAACAATGAGGGGGCCAAATATCCTGCATATTCGATTTCATTCTTCCAAAAAGTCTTATAATTAGCCTCGGAATCCTGAAGATTTCTACTCTGTATCTGGTCACCCGCCGTAACAATAAAGCTTACATCCTTTGCGTGTTTATATGCTGCCTGCAAAGTGGCATTCCAGTTAAAACTGTCATTACACACAGCTCTTTCTTGCCCTAGTAGTTCACTCTCACCTTCTGCAATGTTATTAAATGAAGAGCCGATCTGTGGATCTCCAACAAATACAAATTGGAAGTTTGATGGGTCCTTCGTCTGAATCTTATAAGGTTCTGTCCACTCTCCATTAATTGTATAACTGTAATAATAAGTTTTATTACTATCCAGTTTCGTTGCAACTGCTCTATTATAATAGAAGCCCTTAGTTGCCTTTTTTGTAGTAACTACCAGATCAGTCGCATCTTTTAATTGTTCATTATCTCCTATACGAATCTTTGATTCCAAATCATTCTCCGCCGAGTACCAAGAAAAATTAATCTCTGATTCATCTACTCCTGGAGTTAATGCCATCTGCAGCGGACTATCCTTCCATTGTTCCCACTGATTACACCATTCTTCCCAAGCTCCATCAGCTGCCGAAACAGTCTTCTTAGCTTCAGTCCACTCATCGTTACCAGCAGCGAAACCAACAATTACTGAACACCATATACTAAGACAGAGAATAACGACTGCTTTTGTAACACTTGCTTTATACAAGACCTCAAATCCTTTCTATTGCTCAAATGCATTTCGAATTAGAGATACTTCGCTTCCTTGAATTGCTACTACATCAAATCTACATGGTGTATCTTCTGAATATCCATGACTATACATATAATATCTAGCCGTCCTTATAATGGATTGCATCTTACCATAATTCACTGCTTCCACAGCGAATCCCAGCTTTTGATCTTTTCGGTATTTCACTTCAACAAACACAAGGTAGTTAGCATCTCTTGCAATAATATCAATTTCTCCATTTCTACTAAAAAAATTCATTTCAACAATAGAATAGCCTTGATCTACCAGATAAGAAGCAGCTATCTTCTCTTTTTCTGAACCTATTTTCCTCTTATTATACTCTCCCATACTCCCCCTTATAATCTCTCAATTATACACTATGACTAGCTATAGAATTACGTTCTAATGCTTAATTTTCTCTCAATAACTATAACAAGGAATTATTATCATGGATTGAATCTGTCATAACTTTCCCTTTAATTCTATCCATATTATCAACAAACACAAGAATCTCAGCTACGACATTATATAATTCCGGAGGGATATATTCACCAACATCAAGTTTTGATAAGGTATTCGCTAACTTACTATCTTTATGTATTGGTACATCTTCTTCCTGTGCTTTGTTTATAATCTTATCTGCAAGATATCCATATCCACTAGCAACAACTTTTGGTGCCACTTCATCAGGCGTATAGGATAACGCTATAGCTGCTTTGTTTCTATGATTTTTATTTTCTTGTTCTTTATTATCTAAGTTCATACGATCTCGTTCTCCTTTCTAAGATACAGAAATGTTAACAGATATGTTGTCGACATGGAGAAGATTTTCGCAATCTACTCTATGCTCTCACGTCAAAGGAATACCGCTTTACTACATCTTCCTTATTATCTTCTTCAAACAACTCTTGGACACCATGTTTTAGCGTCTCTTTCCTATTAGCCGATGCCGTGAAGAAATATCCTTTTTCCTTTAGATTATCCTCTAACTCTGGTAAATGTTCTTTCACTGTATCATAAGCTTCTTCATTCAATAATGAGAATACCGCATCTATACGATAATCCTGTGTCTTTATCATTATGTCCATATCACCGAGATATTCCATATTTAGATGCAACAGTAAACTCATATTTTTTGATGAGGTACCAGCATTTTGTTTATTACGATAAACATATAAATCACTATGTTTTAGCTGCCCTTTTAATTTCAACGGAATCTGTGCGTATAGTAAATCAAGTGCACTCTTTTCACCTTTTGCCTGTGCCATCTGCTGATTCATTTGATTCGTTGTTGCTAAGTCTTGTATTGCTAACTGTAGTGCCTGTTGCAACTGATTCGTAGCCCCTGGATTTTGAAAGGAAATGTTCTGAAATGCTTGAATCTGTTGTTCCATATGAATACTAACTTGTCTCAAACTTTCCGCCTGTAATTGATCTGGTAAGATCCCCCACTTATTAGTTAGTTCGTTCGTAACTGTCTGCGAGAAAACATCACTCTTTAAGAAGCTTTCCATAAACTTTGATTCGTTGCCTAGTTCAAGTTGCTGTTTTATAGTTTCTAATATTGTCTTAGAATCCATTCCTTGTAACTTAGAAGTATCTTTCTCTTGTAACAGCCTCAGCAACTCATTCCACGTTATACCATCAACACTTGTCCTGGTTCCATCTGAATTAGGTGATTGATTTGGTTGTAGTATCGTCTCTAACAATTGTCTTGCCGCTTGCACATCTCCATTAGTATAGGCGTCACTTATTGCAGCTGACAGCTCCCCAATTACTTGTTGTAAGTTATCAGAAAAATTGGACTTTTCTCCTAAGAATGTATTCCACAATTCGATATTAGAATTCGTCAATGACATATTATTCTTAAGCATATCAACAAATTGTAATAATTGTATGTCCGGATATCGTAACGATGCCGCTATGAATGTGGTTACAGTCTGTTTATCAACCGCCATTCCATGTTCTAATAAGGTGTTAACGATATCAATGTTTCTATCTGTTGGGGCTAAACCTGCTGCCTCCAAGGCCTTATAAATCGCTCCATCAGTAGGACTACCAAGCTGGTCGTGATAGGGTGCTATCGTAACTTGTTTTCCTGTATTCTCTCGTACAACAAACTTCAACGTCTCACCGATACAGACATTTACCATATCTTGAAATTTGGCTTGCACCGTCTGTTCATCAATTTGAATAATGACTTGATTATTTCGGATATCAACTACGGTACCTTGAAACACCTTTCCCTGGGATAACTGTCCCAAAGAGACAGTCCCATTACCATTCATATATGCTGAATTCGGTGTTCCTTGAAGTGAGTGTAAGGATAGCGAATTGTTTGTTCCTTTCCCACTACCAATTTGATATGACTGTGATGAATAATTCATCTCCTTACCTCCTTTTTGTAATTTTCCAATTTCGATTCATCAATTAGCACAATTTATACATCTGTAAGTATGTGATGAAAAATATAGTTTATTCGCAACCCGCTTTCGCTTGGATGAAGTTCGTAGTGGTACCTAAGGCCCTAGAATACAGAACCTAAGTACCAACGACTTCATACAGTTGCTCATCAAACTATGTTCTGCATCATATTTTCAAGTTAGTTAATGTGCAAATTGATGAAGGCAAGTTTTCTAGATGACTTTTGACCTAAGTAATTTTTTACTCCTCATTAATAAAATTTCCGATAAATGTATGTCTATGGATCGGAGTAGGTCCGACCTCTTTCAATGTTTTAATATGTTCACTGGAGCCATACCCTTTATTACTTGCGAATCCATAACCAGGAAACAATGTATCGTAATCAACCATCATACGGTCCCTTGTAACTTTCGCAACAATACTAGCCGCTGCTATCGATGCACTCTTAGCATCTCCTTTGATAATTGGCACTTGTTTTAGCTCCACACCAGGTATTGTTACCGCATCATTAAGAAGCAAATCTGGTTTTACTTCTAGCTTACTAATGGCAATTCTCATAGCTTCATATGTTGCCTGTAAGATATTAATATCGTCAATGACACTTGGCGGTACAACTCCTATTCCAACTGCAACAGCCTTTTCCATGATTATATCATATAACTCTTCTCTTTTTTTCTCACTCACTTGCTTAGAATCATTAAGATAAAGAATTTCCTCATCAGTAGGAAGTATAACCGCACAAGCAACTACCGGTCCTGCTAAGGGTCCTCTACCTACTTCATCAATTCCACAGATTGCATGGAACTCTTCTCCGTATTGTCTTTCATAGCTTCGCATCTCATAGGAACGCTCTCGTTCCTTTTCTAACTTTTCTTTTTCTCTATCGTATTTGGCAATTAATTTAACGACACCACTTCTAGTATCCTCTCTATATTGATTAAGAACATCATCTATATTAGAGATATCGGCTAATTCTAATTCGTTCTTTATGTCTGCTATTTTCTTTTCCATATCTATCTTAAATTTCTCCTCTTTTTATTGAAAAACCATAGGGGTGTCCAAACGTACACTCCTATGGTTCATGATCTTAGTTATTTTTCTCTTCTTTTACTACTTCTTCTATAGCTTCTTCTGCTTCTTCTTTCTTTTCGAACACAGGGAATTCTAAAGTAACTCTACCGATTCTACCATTTCTGAAATCATCAACTACTATACCAGATGCTTTATCGATATCTGGTATATCACCTTTTTGTTTGCATCCGCGTTTTATAGCAATATCCGTTAGAGTTGCTAAAGGATCTTCCGATTCTTCGATTTCATACTTGTTCGCTAACATCCCCTTATAGTGCTCTTGTAAGAATTTAATTAATTCAAGAGATAATTCTGACACATTAAGAATCTCTTCTTTAATAGAGCCAATGAATGCTAGTCTAAGACCAACTAATTGATCCTCGAATTTTGGCCATAAGATACCTGGTGTATCAAGTAATTCTACATTCTTATTCAAACGAATCCATTGCTTACCTTTCGTAACGCCTGGCTTATTACCGGTCTTCGCACAAGCTCTTCCAGCGAAACTATTGATGAATGTAGACTTTCCTACGTTAGGAATACCTACTATCATCGCACGAACAGGACGGTTTAGAATTCCTTTCTTACGGTCACGTTCAATTTTTTCTTTACAGGCTTGCGCAATTACTTCATGAACATTCTTAACACCTGATCCACTCTTAGAATTAACAAGAGCTACAAAGAAACCTTTTTCTTCAAACCAAGTTTTCCATGCATTGGTCTGTTGTTGACTGGCTAAGTCATATTTATTTAAAAGAATAATTCTTGATTTATTCTTTGCTATTTGATCTATATCAGGATTCTTACTACTTAATGGGATTCTTGCATCTACTAATTCGATGACTACGTCAATTAGCTTAATATCCTCCTGCATCATACGTTTTGCTTTTGTCATATGACCCGGGTACCATTGAAAATGCATATTTATTACCTCTTACTTTCTCTTATCACAATTTACCGTTTTATTCTGTAGTTTCTTCCGATGTACTCTTTGCGGGATTTAGTTCATTGACAAAATTGAATGGTTTCAGTCGAATCCATGCTTTTCCTATAATATCATCAAGTACAACGTTACCAATGTTAGCGAATCGACTATCTTCACTAAGATTACGATTATCTCCAAGTACAAAATACTCTTTATCTTCTAAAGTTATTGGTTCTACAGCTAAACCCGGATTATTAATCACATCAACAGCGGATTTTTCTGTAATTGGTTCACCATTAATATAGACAACTCCATCTTTAATCTGTACCGTCTCCCCAGGTAAACCGATAATTCTTTTTATATTATAATAGCTGTGTTCTTTACCACTTTGTTTGAATACAATAACATCAAATCGCTTTGGTTTTGAGAAACGATACGCAAGCTTGTTGATAATAACCTTATCTCCCTCTTGCAACGTTGTTTCCATAGATTCACCAACTACTGTTGTCTTCTCAGCTGCATATTCCACAAGAAAATACGCTAACAGAATAACTGCTATAATCTCTACAACCCATATAATAATCTCTTTTATAATTTTCTTTCTTCTCTCACTCGTATCTTCGGAATCGAAATTATATCTCATTGATCTCTCAACCTCATCTCTATTTACATCTTATTATTACTAAAAAGGGACAATATACAAAGTGTACTTGTCCCTTCTTTTCGTTTTAATTATTTAACTAGCTCTTTAACTTTAGCAGCTTTACCAACTCTATCACGTAAGTAGTTAAGTTTAGCTCTTCTTACTTTACCGTGTCTAATAACTTCGATTTTTTCAACGATTGGAGAATGTAATGGCCAAGTTTTTTCTACACCGATACCATTAGAAGCTTTTCTAACTGTGAAAGTTTCTCTTGAGCTTCCGTTTTGTCTCTTTAATACTGTACCTTCAAAAATCTGAGTTCTTTCACGATTACCTTCTTTTACTTTAGCGTATACTTTAACAGTATCACCTACGTTAAATTCAGGTACTTCTGATTTTAATTGAGCAGCTTCAATATTCTTAATAATTTCGTTCATTTGTGTGACCTCCTTCAAAATTTAGATGTTCTTAATACACTCCGTAACAGAGGAACACCCTTTTCATCTCACAACATCTGATTTTAACATATATTTTTACACGATGCAAGGACTATTTTAAATTATTGACAAGATTTAATGTGCTAATACTTCTACGCCTGTTTCCGTAACAAGTAACATGTATTCCCATTGTGCTGATGGCATTCCGTCCTCGGTATAGATCGTCCAACCATCTTCTTCATCTTGAATAACATCCGCTTTTCCCATATTAACCATAGGTTCAATTGTGAAAATCATACCTGGTACTAATAGCATATCTGTTCCTCTTTGACCGATATGACTTACCCAAGGTTCCTCATGGAATTCAATACCTACTCCATGGCCCCCAATTTCTCTAACTATTGTATAACCATGTTTTTTAGCATGTTCATTAATAACATAACCAATATCACCAAGAAAACTCCAAGGCTTTACTTCTTTCACACCAAGTTCAAGGCATTCTTTAGTTACCTCAACAAGTTTTCTCTTCTCTTCACTTACATCACCGATGAGGTACATACGTGAAGAATCTCCATAATAACCATCAACAATTGTAGAAACATCAATATTTACAATATCGCCACTTATTAGTTTACGGTCAGGACTTGGGATTCCATGACAAACCACTTCATTAATTGATGTACACACGCTCTTTGGATATCCTTGATAACCAAGTGGTGCTGGAATTCCACCTAATTCTTTCGTAAACTTATTAACTAATTGATCTATTTCTTCTGTTGTTACCCCTTCTTTTATATAAGGTTCTACCTGATCAAGAATCATAGTATTAATCTTACCAGCCTTACGAATCCCTTCTATTTGTTCTGGCGTCTTAATAATATCTCTTTGAGGTACTATTGCACCTTGTGCTTCAAAAGCTTCTATCTTTTCATCAAAAGCAAGATGACAACTCTTATACTTTTTGTTACTTCCACACCAACATATATCATTTCTACCTAATTTCATATTAATTCTTCTTTCTATATTAATTTTTTGAACGTCAGTGAATTCCTGCGACTTAGTCGTGGATAATCATTATATGTTACTCGGAACTTAGTCCCGACATTGCAAGCTTTATAACATGATCAAAGATTCTATTCCATTCTTCTTTCTTCATCCCAATGACAAGAGTATTTTCTTCCTCAAGATAATTAACCGTATTTAATAGATGATTTTTACACATTCCTATAACAGACTGGCAATATAATGTAAGATACTCTAGCTCCATATCTTGACGAATACTTCCAGCCAGTATTAGTTTCTTAAGAATTGGCTCTATAATTTGTTCCTTGAATTCGTTGCTTAACTTCTCTATATGCATGCGAATCTCTGCTTCTTGTTCATTCTTAGACGCTAAAAGAAAACATATTTCAGATTGATAGTTATCAATGATATTCCATATTATTTCTTTGATCCCCGCCGCAACTACATTAAGACTCATATCTTCTTGTACGTAATTTTGCAGCTGCATCTTCATGGTTGTTTTAATCATGGAATATACGTAATCAGTTAAGTAGATATAGAATTCTTGTTTATCTTCAAAATACTGATACATACTTCCCTTTGAAACGGTTGCATTCTTTGCAATAGTTCCTACGCTGCCAAGCAAATATCCCTTATTCGTAAACTCCGTGAGTGCAGCATATACAATGTTTCTCTGTTTTGCTGGTGGTAAATTAAAAAATGTTTGTTTTGGCATTGGTATCTCCTATTCGATCAAACTTACTCGTAATCCGCTTCTTTTCATACTTACAACTGATAGTTTCTTTATAGACCATCAGTTAAATTGTAATTCTAATATCCTTAAATGTCAATTCTTCATACTGTATTATATTATTCTCTTTTGCAATTTTTTATTAATTGTGTTACCATATCATTTAAAATAGAAGTATCGGAGGACAAGTATGTTACGTTTACGACCTTTCAAGTTATGTGATGCCCCTTATCTATTAAAATGGTTTCAAGACGAAAAATCTTTCATGATGTGGAATGTTAATAGATTTACATATCCATTTACTATGGAACAAATTATAGATTATAAAAACAGTATTGATGAAGATCCTAACGCTTGGATATTCGTAGCTTTAGATGAGAATGGTACCCCTGTTGGACATTTCTTCTTGCGTAATGCTGATTACGAAAAGCAAAGTATTCACCTTGGCCTTATTGTAGTAGATAGTACTTATCGTGGTAAAGGCTACGGTAAAAAGATGGTCTCTCTTGCAATACAATATGCTACAGAAATCTTAAAGATGTCTCGAGTTACTCTTAGTGTATTCGGAAACAATGAGGCTGCTCACAACTGCTATAAATCTGTAGGATTGATTGATGAAAAATTCCACCCAGCATACTTTGAATATAAGGATGAAAAATGGGATTTATATGACATGGCTTATATAAAAGAATAATATACATAAAGGAAAGACAATGCTCAATGCTAGTTATCTTGAACATTGTCTTTCCTTTATAATTAGTATTTTATAGATATGATTATTTTCTATTTTTATTACATTTTTTTAGTACAAGCAATTGCTAATGCACCATAACCAATATGACATGCAATACTTAATGATAGCGGATCCATATGAATTTCATAACCTGGAAATTCGTTTTGCAACTCTTCTTTCCATAATGCTGCTTCATCTTCATTACCTGCATAAGCTGCTTGAAGGTGAACTGCACGATTATCTTCTGTGCAACCAAAACGTTCCTGCATATCTTTGCTCATTGCCTCAATCATAACTTTTTTGGCTTGTTTCTTTCCACGAGATTTTGAAAATGCGTCTAATTTTTCACCTTGAATTTGTAATACTGGCTTTAGATTCAACACAGTACCAATCGCCGCTGCCGCTGGTGTGATTCTACCACCTTTTTTTAAATATTTAAGTGTGTCTAATGTAATATAGATACTAGATTCTAACTTAACTGATTCTAGATATTCTTTAATCTCTAAAGCAGATTTCCCTGCATTTGCAAGTTCAATTGCATCAAGAACCGACTGTCTTTGTGTAACGGAGATTCTTTGATTATTAACAACCTGTACTTTCCCATCATAATCTGCCGATAGCATAATTGCAGTCTCACAAGAACTACTTAACCCACTTGACATTGGTATATGAACAATTTCATCATAATCCTTTAATAAAGAATTCCATAAATCCATTACATCTCCTGGTGCCGGTTGTGATGTTGATATATCTGCACCTTCTTCTAATTTAGAATAGAATTCTTCTTGAGATAATGTGATATCTTCAAAATATAATACTTCATCTATATAAAAAGGCATTGGTAACACAGATACTCCAAGTTTTTTACTCTCTACCTGCGTTATACCACTGTTACTGTCTGTTACGACTGCTATTTTTTTCATTCTACACCATCCTATTTTCCTTCTTTTCATACACTTGCTATACCTATTCTATCTTGAAACTAGCAAGATATAAACGTATAAAAATACTCATAACCATAATGGTAAATGATTCTTTACAAATATGCAAGTGAAAATACATTAAAATTATTTAAAACATGAACATGTAATTACCATCAGTATTATTGTCCTCCCATATAAAGTAATTATTCTCTATATACAAATTCTCATAATCACTCTTTCACACGGTATACTTTACAATCGTTAGATCGATCGAAAAATCCATATTCTATTAAGGCTCTTCGTAATGTAGGATAATCTTCATACATTCTCTTTAATACCTTGTTCACTTCATCTTCAGTATACTCTCGATTTCGGACAAAGTTTTTCATTATTTCACCAAGAATAATAATTTTCTTCTTCTCTTTCACTGGAAATTGCTTTATTGCACCATGCTCATCCATATATGTTTTAATTGTCTTCTCTCGGTCTTGGTCTGTTATATTAAATCTATCATCAACCATCGTTGCTGAGGTATGAATTTCTTCAATAATACCTGTATCCGTTTGGTTTATAGCACGACTTGTCTTTTCCTCTAAGGACTTCATAAGAGCTAAGAATAATCTAGCCTGTTTCTCCTTCTCTCGCAACTTAAACCGATGATTGCGCACTGTTGAACAAGCAATCCCCACTTCCTTAGCAATTGCTTTATCATCTTTCCCTGCAGACATTAATTTAAGAATCTGCTGTTGTACTTCTGAAATCCCGGTAATATTAGTATTTAGCGATAATAAATAGTCAACTGTTTCTCCATGATTGTTAGCTATATGATTTCTAATTGCTCCATATGCATCATATAGCTCTTCATCGATTTGATAGATCTTTCCCTTAACAAAGCTTTCCCCACAGAAGATACAAGAATACCCTATTTTATTTTCCTTATATCCTTCCACTAATTCTTCTAGGCTCGACTTCCACATTACTTCATGATTATCCTGCATATGCTTACCTCTTTTACTTACTCTCTTTATCTTTCCAGATTCAATAGATATTCCTTCACACCTATTCCTGCACCAAATCCCACCATACTACCATCTGCACCAATTACACGATGACAAGGCACAATAATCAAAATAGGGTTTTTATTATTCGCCCCACCTACAGCTCTTGATGCCTTAGAATTCCCTATCTTCTTTGCTAGCTCCCCATAACTACAGGTTTCTCCATATGGAATATTCCGAAGGGCTGTCCATACTTTTAATTGGAAGTCTGTTCCTTTTAATTTAATAGGCAAATCAAATTCCTGTCTTTCACCTTTAAAATATTGCTCTAACTGCCTTACTGCATTCTTTAAAACCGTTGTCTCTTTATCAGCCGAAGTATCTGTATTCACATCAAGATATAACGATATGATAACATCATCTTCTTCTTCGATGCATAACATACCTACCGGACTTTTATAATGTACTTTTGATATCATAATTTTCTCCAATCGTTCTGCAAATAAGATACTTCTGTTGATGCAGGTAATTTATGTATACAACAAAGCATTTGTATCAAATAAAAAGCATGGATATATACCTCTTATCCATGCTTTTACATAACCCGCTACTAATCTTTCTGGAGTATCTCTACTGATTAATCATAACTATTCTACTACCAATCAATCTCCACATCATCAGCGCATGCTTCGCGAGCAATCCTTTTCTCTTTATCCGTTAGATTCGCCCCTTTTAATAAGTCAGGTCTTCTCTGTGCAGTACGGATAACAGATTGTTCTCTTCTCCATTTATCAATGTTTCCATGATGGCCAGATAATAAAACTTCTGGAACTTTCTCGCCCATGAATTCTTCTGGTCTAGTATACTGAGGATACTCTAATAGATTATCATGGAAAGATTCAATCTCAGCTGATACATCATTATTAAGTACACCAGGTACCAATCTTGATATCGCGTCCATCATAACCATAGAAGGAAGTTCTCCCCCTGTCAATACGTAGTCACCAATAGAAACATGATCTGTTACAATTTTCTCAAGTACACGTTCGTCAATTCCTTCATAATGACCACATAAGAATACAAGGTTTTCTTCTTTTGCAAATTCTTCTGCCATAGCTTGTGAAAATACTTTCCCTTGCGGAGTAAGATAAATTACTCGAAGTTGTTTCTCACTACCTACTTGTTCCTTTACATGTTCATATGCCTTATATACAGGCTCTGCTTGCATAACCATGCCAGCCCCGCCCCCATAAGGATAGTCATCTACCTTGAGGTGCTTATTCGTAGAAAAATCTCTAATATTCGTGGTTTGTAACGTAATCAGATTCTTTTCCCTAGCACGTCCTAATATACTTGTGTTCAAACCTTGCTCAATCATCTCAGGGAATAGAGTAAGCACGTGGTAATTCATCTCTATTTCCTCCTACTAATCAACTAAACCTTCCATTATATGTGCAGTGATTTTTTTCTCTTCTATATTAACATCTAGTATACAAGATTCAATGTTTGGTAATAAAACTTCTTTTCCTTCACTGGTCTTTACAACATATACATCATTGGCGCCAGTTTGTAGAACTTCTACTAACGTTCCAAAGTCTTCTCCTTTATCCGTAACTACAGCACAATCAATTAAATCGTAGATAAAGTATTCTCCTTCTTCAAGCTTAACAGCATTCTCTCTTGTTACAAGTAGATCTTTACCTTTGTATTTCTCTATATCATTAATGTTGTCATATCCTTTAAACTTAACAATTACCATCTGTTTAAAGAAGCGGACACCAGAGATTTCCATTTCAATTTGTTCTTTTCCTGTATCTAATATAACTTTCTTTAAATTCTTATAACGATTTGGGTCATCTGTTGTTGGAAATACTTTAACTTCTCCTCTGATACCATGAGTTGAGCTAATAACACCCACACGTATTAAATTGTCCATCTGTTTCCTCCTACTATGGGATTCTAATTAAAGGGTGCCTACACATAAGACACCCCCTGTATCATAGTACTAGTAGTTAACTATCTATAATTGTATCTCGTAATTTTCAGTTTCTCAGCTTTCAAAGCTAAGAACACACGAATTTATTACTGTATCTCTACAATAACTTTCTTCTCATCCTTCGATGCGGCTGCCTTAACAACGGTACGGATTGCTTTTGCAATACGGCCTTGTTTGCCAATTACTTTCCCCATATCCTCCGCTGCTACTTTTAATTCTACAACGATTGCTTTGTCGGTTTCATGTTCAGTTACAACCACCTCTTCTGGATGATCTACTAATGATGTAGCAATTACCTCAACAAGTTCCTTCACTACCTTCACCTCCACTATGCGTATACCACAAGAGCCACGAAAAGGGAACCTCTCGTGGCTTATGTGTATTCTGGCTAGCTACATTGAATATGTAGTTAGTGTCTATAACCGCTTATACATTACGTATAAATTGATTATTTAACAATACCAGCTTTTTTGAATAATCTGTTAACAGTTTCAGTTGGTTGTGCACCATTTGATAACCATTTTTGAGCTGCTTCTTCATTTACGTTGAAAGCGCTTGGCTCTTGAGTTGGATCGTAAGTTCCGATTTCCTCGATGAATCTACCATCTCTAGGAGATCTTGAATCTGAAACAACTACTCTATAGAAAGGAGCTTTCTTTTGTCCCATTCTCTTTAATCTGATTTTTACTGCCATGTTATTTTCCTCCTTTATTATTGAACCTTATTTGACTTCTGTCATTTATATTTACAGGCGTTATGCCTGTTGGTCCTCTTTTATAGACCGAAAGGTAATTTGAATTTACCTCTCTTACCTTTTCCAGACATCATACCTGACATCTGCTTCATCATCTTCTTACTTTGTTCGTATTGCTTAACTAGTTTATTTACTTCGCTGATATCAACACCAGCACCTTTAGCAATACGTTTTTTTCTAGATGGATTAAGAATTTCTGGATTGGAACGTTCTTTCTTTGTCATAGAATTAATGATTGCCACTGTTCCATCAAAGATGTCATCATTAATCTCAACATCTTTCAATTGAGCTGATGCACCTGGAAGCATTCCAAGTAAATCACCAATACCACCCATCTTTTTAACCTGTTGAATCTGTTCAAGGAAGTCATTGAAATCGAATTCCGCTTTACGCATCTTCTTTTCCATCTCTCTTGCCTTGTCTTCATCAATGGTTTCTTGTGCTTTCTCTATTAATGTAAGCACATCTCCCATACCTAAGATACGGGAAGCCATTCTGTCTGGGTAAAATTGTTCTAAATCAGACAATTTTTCTCCCATACCAACATAGAGAATTGGGCGTCCTGTTACTGCACGAATAGATAATGCAGCACCACCTCTTGTATCACCATCAAGCTTAGTAATAATAACGCCATCAACACCAATTTTGCCATTGAATGTCTCTGCTACGTTAACCGCATCTTGACCTGTCATAGCATCTACTACTAAAACAGTTTGTGTTACATCTACATTCTCTTTTATTTCAATTAGCTCAGTCATCATGTCTTCGTCAATGTGAAGACGACCAGCTGTATCTAAGATAACAACATTAAATCCATTCTTGTGTGCATGTTCGATTGCCGCTTTCGCTATGTTCACTGGCTTATGACCATCTCCCATAGAGAATACTTCAACACCTTGTTTTTCACCATTAATCTGTAATTGCTTAATAGCTGCTGGACGATACACGTCACATGCAACAAGTAAAGGTTTTCTACCTTTTTGTTTCAGTTTTCCTGCAATCTTTGCTGTAGTAGTTGTTTTACCAGCACCTTGCAAACCGCACATCATAATTACTGTTAATTCCGAAGCAGGTTTTAGAGCTAATTCTGTGGTTTCATCACCCATTAACTTAACCATCTCTTCGTTAACAATCTTAATTACCATCTGACCAGGTGTTAAACTACTCATTACGTCTTGTCCAACTGCTCTTTCCTGGACAGACTTGATAAAGTTCTTAACAACCTTAAAGTTAACATCTGCTTCTAGTAATGCCATCTTAACTTCTTTCAAAGCAACCTTTACGTCCGCCTCAGTTAAGCGCCCTTTACCACGCAAATTCTTAAATACATTCTGTAGTTTTTCGGATAAGCTGTCAAATGCCATGCTTTAACCCTCCAATCTTATTTGCGTTATATGTTTCATATCAATCTATGTTCTATAAATCTTCTAATATGCTATCGGATAGTAATTCAATCTCTGTAAGTAAGTTAAACTCGTTTGGTAAGTTGTCCTCTTTCGACAACTTATTCTCGTTTGATAAGTTACACTCATTTACCAAGTTGGACTTGTTTGACAAGTTGGACTTGTTTGACAAGTTAAACTTGTTTGACAAGTTAAACTTATTTAACTTTATTATCTGTTCAGATAGTTTCTTTATCTTACTTACTTTTTGCTTCGTTTGTTCAAACTTTTCAATCAAATGAAGCTTCTCTTCATAATTAATTAGTTGATTACTACATCGCTTTACAATATCGTGTACACCCTGTCTACTTATTCCTTGTTGCTCGGCTATCTCGCTTAATGATAAATCATTCAAAATGTAATCTTCATAGATACATTTTTGATTTTCTTTAAGGAGTTCCCCGTAGAAATCATAGAGCAAGGATAGCTCAACTAGCTTATCAATTTGCTTTATATTATTATTATCTTTTTTTTCAATTTTATCACTCATATAAAGCACCGCCCTGTAAAGTAATTTTCTTTACATTTGATAGTATACATAATTACAAACTATCTGTCAACAGTATTTTAAACTTTTTTTAGTTGTTATAACTGCTGAAAACCATTTTATCATTAAATTATGTAAATTGACATAGTCAGTTGATATTACTATAATTAATGTAACTGTTAGGTTACCTAACTATATAGAAAGTGAACACCAAAGAAAGGATACACTCATGCAACTTACGCTACATATGTTTCTTATCGTCTGTCCCCTTGTCTTTCTTGGAGGCTTTGTGGATTCCATTGCGGGTGGTGGCGGACTAATCACTTTACCTGCTTATCTATTCGCTGGACTTCCTGTACATAATGCAATCGCTACAAACAAACTCTCTTCCTCTTGTGGAACCGTAGTCTCTTGCTTTCGTTTTCTTAAGAATAAATCCGTAATTATACAATTAATTCTTCCAACAGTAATCGCTGCTCTCATTGGATCTTCTATAGGCGCAAGGCTAATCCTAATGGTAAGTGATCGCTACATCAAATACTTCTTACTATTTGCATTACCTATTGTAGCTTATTTCGTCGTATTCAGAAAAAATACCATACGAGATACTGAACAAACTCCAATTTCTCGAAGCAAACAATATACAATCGCTATCCTAGCTTCCTTCCTTATCGGCGCTTACGATGGTTTCTATGGCCCTGGTACGGGTACCTTCCTTGTCTTAGCACTCACTGGTTTTGCAAAGATAGATGTAAAAGAAGCTAGCGGAAATACCAAGTTTATTAATCTTGCTTCTAATATCGCTGCACTTATTACATTCTTAATTAACGGAAAGATTCTTATTCCACTTGGACTAGCAGCCGCACTTTTCAGTATGGCTGGTAATTATCTCGGTTCAGGAATGGTGTTAAAGAATGGGGCAAGAATTATTCGTCCTATTATTGTTATTGTACTAGTTTTATTATTAATAAAAATCTTATTATAGGTAGTTGTTAATCACTGTGAAGTCTTGTAGTACTATGGATACTAACAATTTCTCATCATATTATTAATTTATTACTTCCAAAATCGTGTATTTACGATAAAACTTTAGCATGTTCTAATCATTAACATTTGCATAGGTACTAAATATATACACATAATAAACGTACTACATTGTTAAAGGAAGGTTATTAGATGGATACAAACACAGAACTTTTAAACTATATATTTCAAAATTCTCAAATGGGAATACAGACTATTGGACAATTACTTGATATTGTCGATAACGACTCTTTTAAAAAGCAATTGGAATCTCAATTAAAAGAATATCGACAAATCAACCAAAATGCACGTAATATACTTACGGATCTAGGAGGTGACGAAAAGGGAATTAGCCAGATGGACAAATTCAAAGCATATATAATGATTAACATGCAAACACTTACGGATAAATCTGCTTCTCATATTTCTGAAATGTTAATTACAGGCAGTACAATGGGTATTATTGAAGCTACTAAAAAAATCAAGGAATATACGAATGCAGACAAAAAGATTATTGACCTAATGAAAGATCTACTTAAATTCGAGGAGAAGAATGTAGAAAGTTTAAAGGAATACTTGTAGGAATGTAGAATCTAAATATATAATTAGGAATATAGTTTCCGGGAAACTTTCATATAATCTAAAACCTCCGTACATTATTCATTCGAGTAAGGTACGGAGGTTTCATTATAGCAAGTGTACTTTTCTAATTCTTATTTTCTAATTTCAATTCTCTTTTTCTTACTAAACTGGATACGCTTTGCTAGCTGTATCCGCAACATTTAAATCTACTTTTGTTCTTTGAGCTTGACGGTATTTAAAGAAATCAGTAGCTACTTGTGGGAACAATGCATATGTTAATACATCTTCATCTTGTTCTTTCCACTGAGCCATCTCAGCTTCAATTGAGTTAAGCTCTGGTTTTAGCAAGTCAGCTGGACGACAAGTAATTGGTTCCTCGTCTCCAATAGCTTTCTTTTGAACTTCTGGATCAAACGGTTTAACTGTTTGACCATATTCTCCACGAAGAAGTGCCTTCGATTCTTTTGTTATCATCTTATAACGTTCTCCAGCTAGTACGTTAAGAACAGCTTGACTACCAACAATTTGGCTCGAAGGAGTTACTAGCGGTGGTTCACCAAAGTCTTTACGCACACGAGGGATTTCTTGTAAAACATCATAATATTTATCCTCTTGATGCGCATCTTTTAATTGTGATACTAAGTTAGATAACATTCCACCTGGAACTTGGTATAATAGTGTCTTGATATCAACACCCATAACTTTTGGATTTAATAGTTTGCTTTCTAATGCTTCATCCCTTATTGGTCTGAAGTAATCAGCGATTTCCGCTAATAGAACTTGATCAAATCCTGGGTCATATTCTGTTCCTTTGAATGTTTCAGCCATAACTTCAGTTGCAGGTTGACTAGTACCCATAGCAAATGGGGATATTGCCGTATCAATGATATCACAACCAGCTTCGACTGCTTTCATATATGTCATTGCTGCTACGCCTGATGTATAGTGTGTATGAAGTTCGATAGGAAGTGATGTAGCTGCCTTTAATGTTTCAACCAATTCCGTAGCTTTATATGGAACTAATAGACCCGCCATATCCTTGATACATAGAGAATCGGCTCCCATTTCTTCAATTTTCTTAGCCATGTCTGTCCAGTAATCTAAGGTATATGCTTCACCCAATGTATAAGCAAGAGCAACTTGTGCATGACCTTTTTCTTTATTAGCCGCTTTAACTGCTGTTTCTAGATTACGTATATCATTCAAACAATCAAAGATTCGGATAATGTCGATGCCGTTTGCAATTGATTTTTGAACAAAATATTCAACAACATCGTCTGCATAGTGACGGTATCCTAAGATATTCTGACCTCTGAATAACATCTGTAATTTTGTATTCTTAAATCCTGCTCTTAACTTTCTAAGTCTTTCCCATGGATCTTCTTTCAAGAAGCGTAGAGATGCATCGAATGTAGCTCCACCCCAACACTCAACCGAATGGTATCCAACTTTATCCATCTTGTCGATAATTGGAAGCATCTGCTGCGTTGTCATTCTTGTAGCTATCAATGATTGATGTGCATCACGTAATATAGTCTCGGTAATCTTAACCGGTCTCTTGACTTGTTCTGACATTTCTAACCTCCTGTTAAAACTAATCTATAATTTATTTCACGCCGAATATTGCCATAAATGTACCAGCGGCTACTGCTGTACCGATTACACCAGCAACGTTAGGCCCCATCGCATGCATTAATAAGAAGTTTGTTGGATCTTCTTCAGCTCCAACTTTTTGCGATACTCTAGCTGCCATTGGAACGGCAGAAACACCTGCTGAACCAATTAGAGGATTCACTTTACCACCAGTAATCTTGCACATTAATTTACCGAACAAGATACCAGCTGCGGTACCAATTGCAAATGCTACTAAGCCAAGTGCAACGATTTTAATTGTATCTATATTCAAGAAAGCTTCTGCGCTAGTTGTTGCACCTACCGAGGTACCAAGTAAGATTACAACGATATACATTAATGCATTAGAGGCTGTTTCAACGAGTTGTTTAACTACTCCTGATTCCCTGAATAGATTACCTAACATAAGCATACCAACAAGAGGTGCTACAGTAGGAAGAATTAATACAACAATTATTGTAACAATGATAGGAAATAAGATTTTCTCCAATTTCGAGACTGGACGTAGTTGTTCCATCCTAATTGCACGTTCTTTTTTCGTTGTTAATAACTTCATAATTGGTGGTTGGATAATTGGCACTAATGCCATATAAGAATATGCCGCTACAGCGATTGGTCCTAATAATTCAGTCTGACCTAATTTATTCGCTAAGAAGATTGAGGTAGGACCATCTGCTCCACCGATGATAGAAATAGATGCTGCAGCTTTTCCGTTAAATCCCATAAGTATAGCCAAAATATAAGCAGAAAAGATACCAAACTGTGCTGCTGCTCCAAGAAGGAAGCTTTTTGGATTGGCAATTAATGGGCCAAAATCAGTCATAGCGCCAACCCCTAAGAAGATTAACGAAGGTAAGATTGTCCACTCATCAAGTAGATAAAAATAATATAACAATCCCCCTTCTTGAATAATTGGTGGATATAAATTTACTAACAGCATACCGAATGCGATTGGTAATAATAGTAGTGGCTCATACTGTTTCTTTATCGCTAAGTATAGGAAAAAGCATGCAACCGCAATCATTAGGTAATTTCCCATTGTCAATGAAGAAAAACCCGATTGTCCAACTAAGTTCTCTAGCAATGTTAAAATATCGCTCATTAAATATTACCTCCCAATATACTTTGTAGTGTAGCTATTCAGACCCCTTAAAAGCTAGATTATCGGCAGATCCATTCTAGTTTAATGTAGCTAATACATCTCCTGCTTCAACCGAATTCCCAACCGCTACATTAATGCTCGCTACAGTTCCATCCTGAGGTGCAACAATTTCGTTTTCCATCTTCATTGCTTCAAGTACTACTAAAACTTCACCTTTCTTAACGAATTTTCCTGCATTTGCTACAACATCAAGGATTTTTCCAGGCATTGGAGCATTAACTTTAACACTTCCTTGTGTACTTGATGGAGTCGCTGCTTTTGGTGCTACAGGAGTTGGTGTTGCTATTGGTGCTACAACCTTTGATGCTGCTTTTGCAACAGGTGCTGAAGCTGCTGGTGTTGCTCCTGATATTCCTTCTTCAACAGTTACTTCATAAACATTACCATTAACAGTAATTGTATAGTTCTTCATGTAATTATTCCTCCTAAACTTAAGCTTTCCATTTATTTGATTTTGATCTCTTAATAGAACGAACTATAAGACCATCCGCTGGAACTTCTTCACCATTCGATGTCATAGATGCCATAATTGCAGCTGTTATTACAGCTACCAATTCACCATCATCTACTAATTCTTCTATCTCTTCCATCTCTTCTAATTCTTCTTTTTCAGCAATTTGAGAGACTGTATTATCAATAGCAGTTACCACATTCATATCTGCTTCTTGTCTAAGTTCCATCTTTTTTTGGATCTTTGGTATGATTTTAAACATTCCAATCAAACATGATATAAAGATTAATACAACGAAAACAGTCCCCATACCAATTATGGTATTAAGTAATGCGGAATCAATCTTATTATTTAAAGTTTCACTTTCTTCTACTGTAATTGCATTGGAATCGACATTCAATGATGAATCAAAAGGTACTTTGAAAATAACATTGTTCTTAGTCCCTTCATAAGTTGCTGTGAATACGACTGTGATCATATCACCCGCCTCTTCTATCACAACATCTTTAACTTCTACGAAGGCACCGATATCAGATTGTGTCTGTCTCCAAGTCATGAATACTGTTTTTGATGCTTCATCCATTTGGCCGGAAGAAACCAGTCCTTCTAATGTTGCATCATCATACCCGGAGAAATCCATCTGATTCCATGAATCCATCCACTGAGTTGCTGTTTCCTTTACTATCGCCTCATCGTATTGAAATGTAGCAGCCTCTTTTTTTGAAGAACATGCTGTTATCGCAAACAGACAAGTAATCAAACATAATAATAGTACTAGTTTCTTTTTCATAATTAGCACGCATGCCCCTTTCAAAGTAATATTAAACCGTACCATGCTTTTTACTTGGACGACTTTCTCTCTTTGTAAATAGCATTTCATATGCATAAACAAGATGTTTTCTTGTAGCTTCTGCTGAAATTACGTTATCAACATAACCCCTCTTCGCAGCTGTTTCTACACTTGATTGAAGACTTGCATATTCACTTGCTTTTTCATTAATTAGAGCAGTTGCATCACTTGCATTCTTTAGTTCATCAGCGTATATTATCTGCGCTGCAGATTTAGCGTCCATCATACCAATTGTTGCGTCTTCATATGCAAGAACTAAATCAGCGCCTATATGTTTTGAATTCATTGTTACGTAAGCACTACCATAGGCTTCACCAACAATAACATTTACTTTTGGTACTGTTGCATTTGCAAATGCATATGTTAATTTTGCTGCCGCTTTAGCAATAGTCTTTTCTTCTTCAGTTGTAGCTCTATAACCTTTTACACTTGTTAATGTTAAAATCGGGATATTGAATGCATCACAGAAATTCACAAAACTTGTTGCTTTCTCACAACCAGCTGTTGTTAAAGAAGCTTCAAATTTTTCTACTGCTTCAAATTCTTCATCAAGAATTTCTGCACGATTAGCTACTGCACCAATAGTCATTCCATTAAGACGAATGAAACCGGTAACCATCTCTTTCGCATAGGCAGATTTCACTTCATAAAAAAAGTTTTCATCAGATATTTCTTTTAGAGCTACTGCAGAATCTTTTAAGGAAGTACCTAGAGCTGGTACAAGACGGTTTAAATCATCATTACATTCATCGTACGAATCATTGTCTTCATTATTAGAAGGTAAAATTGTAACTAATACACGTATACTAGCTAATACTGCCTCGTCGTCTTCACAAACGACATGGGCCACACCATCTTCTGCTTGATTTTTAGCAGAGCTTGTATCACATTTTTCCGTGTAGTTACCATCTAATGTATTTGGCGAGTTTACGAAAATCTTTGCTTCTTTTTCTGTCATAAAAGTAAAGTCACTTAAATTTGTAGAAACAGCTACCCCACCACCGCACTTACCAAATACTGCAGTTATTTGAGGGATCACACCAGATGCTAAAGTTTGTTTCAAATAAAGTTCACCAAACCCGTTTAACGCATCAGTTGCTTCTTGAAGTCTAAGGCCTGCACAGTCGATAAGGCCAATTACCGGTGCTCCAACTTTTAAAGCCATATCATATATACGAGCAATTTTTTTTGCATGCATTTCACCTACGGAACCACCTAATGCTGTCTGGTCTTGGCTATATACATATACTAGATTACTATTAATAACTCCGTAACCAGTAATTACACCATCTGCAGGGATCTCATTCTGCTGCATGTTAAAGTCTGTGCTTCTTTTTGTTACCATCGCGCCTACTTCAACAAAACTATTGTCGTCCAGCAAAGATAAAATTCTTTCTCTTGCTGACAATTGTGCTGTAGTACTCATTTTTAGCCCTCCATTTTTTAATATATTAAAAGTAAAACCAATTTTCTTCCAATTCTAATTGTATAACAGTTTAACAAAATTATCAATAGAGCTTTAGCACTTTGTTCATAAAATACGTTTTTTCTTACAATATTTTATTAATTTTTCTTGACATCATGTCATTTTTTACTTTCAATTCCATTGATTGTAATTATATGTTTCCGCAATTGTGAAACCTGCTCATGTTTCACCCTGTAAGTTCTATACTTTTTGTTATAAATGCATATTTTATAGTTTTATTTTCTATTGTTTTCATGATTATTCATAATTACCAGATCATACATTATAACAATTCTTCGTAACAACACTTAAGATTTTTACTCAATGTAAACCTAGAAACAATAAAATAATCCCAGTATAATGTACCAACAAATACATTTATACTGGGATCGTTTAAACTATGTTATCTATTCCTCGATATTAAAATCGACCCCGAACCATAAATCAAGTACTTGATTCAATGTAAATTTATGATCAATTTTTTCTATTTTCGTTGTAGTTTTAATTGGAAAAGATTCTACTAATTCGTTATTAACATAATACTTAGCTACACCAACTTGTTCATCAAGTTGTACAGGTGCCTCCACTTCTTTTTCAATCTCATAAACAACTTTAACTTCATCTTGATTGCTCAAAAGCAACTGCAGACTACCTTCACAATATAAATCTGCATAGCACTCTTTACCTTTTCTTACGAATATCGGATCATATAACTTGGTATCATCAAAGATTTCTTGCACCGTAAAATTCCTCGTACCAAAATCCATCAGTTTCGTTGTATCTGTCCACTTATAATTTTTATTAGGTGGCCAGCCACTTGCTAGCACTACTGACACGAAGGTCCTACCATCATTATCTACTGCACCAACGAAACAATATCCCGCTTTGTTCGTAAAGCCAGTTTTGATTCCAATCGCTCCATCATACAGATATAGGAAACGGTCCTTATTACTAACGGAATAAGAAGTACCCTTTGTAAGTTCTTTAAATGACCAGTTTGGAGTATTGGTTATCTCTAAAAATTGCTTATTCTTGATTGCATAACTTGCTATAATTCCTAGCTCTTTTGCCGTCGTATAATGCTCTTCAGTATTTGAATCCAAACCATTTGGTGTTACAAAATTAGTGTGGGTACACCCTAATTCTTTTGCTTTCTCATTCATCATTTGTGCAAAGCCTTCTACGCTACCACCAACATGTTCAGCTATTGCTACTGCTGTATCATTGTGAGATTCTAACATAAGGGAATACAATAAATCTCCTAACTTGAACTGATTTCCGGTTTGCATATTCAATTGTACATCAGGCTGTCTTGCCGCATTCTTTGATACGGTTACAACATCATCTAAATTTGCATTTTCTAGTGTCACAATCAATGTCATGATTTTCGTTGTACTAGCCATTGCCATCTCTTTATCTACTTCTTTACCATAGAGAACTCTATTAGTAGACGCATCCATTAGACAAGCTGCCCTAGCATTTAGTTGTATGTTTGCTGGATCATCTATAATTGGTTTCGTAACAGCTGCCACTTCTTCTATTATTAAATCACCTTGATAATCGATATGACTTAACATATTTTCATTGCGATTCATTGTGTATGTAACGGCTTCTTTGGGGTGCTTATATTGCGGCCAACATTTAACCTGTTCCTCTACCATAGGATAATACAGCATTGCAATAACTGCTATGGCAATAATACATATAATTATAGAAGTAATTTTTTTACGCAAGGACAGTCTCCTTGAAACATTCTTACTTTATTTTATATACTAACTCCAATAAATATTCTATCTTTTTGTAACTCTTTATAATCCCTCTAATGGTTTAACAAAAGTATTTGAAAATTAAGGTAGGCTGCATAAGTCACCCAGATAAAATATGGTAACAATATCCAACCAGCTAATCTAGAAATCTGTGTAAACATACTCACCATAGTGAACGCAACGCCCCATAATATAATCACAATTAAAAAGGCTATATAATGCGACTGGAATAGAAAAAAGATTACCGGCCATACAAAAATCAAAAGTATGTTAATCCCATACAATTGCAACGCCTTTTCTTTTTCTGGTGAGTCAGATACATGTATGATATACGAAGCTATTCCTAAAAGGGCAAACAGAATCAACCAAATAGCCTGAAAGACATATCCCGGCAAGGCCATAGATGGTTTGTTCAACTGTTCATAGATTCCCATGCTATCTTTTGTTAAGAATCCCACTAACAAACCAAGTGCTAGAGGAATCGCTATACTACGTGCTAATGGTTTCCATTTTATCTGCATATTCTCTTCTCCTACCATGCTAACTAGTAGTATTTTATGAGTTGATGCACATTTTCAGTACTTATATTACACCTACCATATCTTCATATATAATCTGTTGTAGCTGATCCATTGATGGATTCTCATAGGTTACAAGTCGGTTCGCCTGGTTTGTAATAATCTTCTCAAATACGTTACGAATACCTCTTGCATTACCAAAGCGATTCTTTACCGTTTTCGTCATCTTATTAAGTTGCTTTGTGACATACGAAATTGCTTCTTCATCAATCTTCATTGCTGAATCATTTGCCTTCTTTTTTAATATATCGACTAATTCTTGTTCCGAGTAATCTTTGAATTCAATAAACTTATTAAATCTTGATATTAACCCTGTATTCGCCTTCAAAAAGACTTCCATCTCTTTCTTATATCCAGCTACAATAACTACTAAGTCATCTCTATGGTCTTCCATTAACTTCACAAGTGTATCAACAGCTTCATTGCCAAAATCATTCCCACTTGTATTATTTGTTAACGAATATGCTTCATCGATAAACAGCACTCCACCTATGGCTTTCTCAACTATTTCTGTAACCTTAATAGCGGTTTGTCCAACGTATCCTGCAACCAATCCAACTCTGTCTCTACATCTTATTGGAAGTCACAATACTCTTTTAGTCCGATATGTACTCAACATCATAGTATGAAGCAGTAGAAATAAAACTTCTAACTGCCTCATACTTTATTACTATAGAAAGATCATTTTTATAATTTATATGAATACAACAAAAAAGCTCAACGAACACAATTTTAATTAAATCTTCAAATGCGAAGTTTAAATCAATTATTATAATGTAGTTCCTATATATCCTTCTAACTGATGTTTTAAACGTTCACTCTTATCGCAAAGCTTCTGGATCTCAATAATTGACATCTTCTTAGCCGCTTCATTTGCGGCTTTTAGAACCTTAGCATCATTATAAATATCTCCTAGCTTGAACTCCATCTCACCACTTTGACGAATACCGAATAGATCACCTGGCCCTCTAAGTTTTAGATCTTCACCTGCTATATAAAATCCATCATTAGAAGTATTCAAGATCTCTAATCTTTTCTTCGTTTCCTTACTTCTAGAACCACTAACCAATATACAATATGACTGATGATCACCACGACCAACACGCCCCCTTAGCTGATGTAATTGAGCTAAACCAAAACGTTCTGCATTCTCTATCATCATAACTGTCGCATTGGGTACATTAACTCCAACTTCAATAACCGTTGTTGATACTAGTACTTGGATCTCATTTCTCGCAAACTGCTCCATGATTTCATTCTTTTCTTTTGGCTTCATCTTTCCATGTAAATATTCTGTACGGATAAATGGTGGTAGAGCTTCTCGAACTTTCTGCGTATATTCTATAACATTCTCAGCTTCCATGGTTTCACTCTCTTCCACCATCGGGCATATAATATAAGCTTGCCTTCCCTCTTGAACTTGATTTTCTATGAATCGATATGCAGTATTACGATAATCAGTATTAACCACACAATTCTTAATTGGAAGACGGTTTGCTGGTAATTCATCGACTACAGATATATCCAGATCTCCATATAAAATAATTGCAAGTGTTCTAGGTATTGGAGTAGCACTCATTACTAATACATGAGGATTCTCACTCTTCGTTGATAATATCTCTCGTTGTTTTACTCCAAATCGGTGTTGTTCATCGGTTATAACCAAACCTAGATCTGCATATTCTACCTTTTCTTGTATCAAAGCATGTGTTCCAATTACTACCATGACTTCTTTGTTCTTAATCTTCTCATACGCTAAACGCTTTTCCTTAGCCGTCATAGAACCTGTTAATAAAAGACACTCTATATTGAAAGGTTCATAAAGTTTGCTCAATGATTCAAAATGTTGCTTTGCTAACACTTCTGTCGGTACCATTAATGTTCCTTGATATCCATTCTCCGCATTCATTGCAAGTGCTAAAGCCGCCAACACGGTTTTACCAGAACCTACATCGCCTTGCACCAGACGATTCATTATCACACCATCGCACATGTCTTTCATAATCTCATTCCACGCTCGCTTCTGTGCATTGGTCAATTGATATGGTAAATTTTCTATTAAAGCATCGCTTATACTATCACGGTCATACGGTTTTTTTCGTATCTTCTTACTCTTCTCTTCTTTCATGTAGGTTAATGCTAATGTAAACAAGAAAAATTCATTAAATACTATCCTCTTACGCGCTCGTAACATATCTTCCTTATCCTTAGGAAAGTGGATCTGCTTTACAGCAAATCGATAGTCTACTAAATCATTCTCCTTGCGAATGTTACTAGGTAGAAAATCCCCGGTTAGATCAATTTCATCCAATATCGCCTTTACAGTTTTACTAAGTAAATTATTGGTCACTCCATTAGTTAATGGATAGATTGGTTGTAATACATCTTTCTTATTATAATATTCTTCTTTTGAAAGAATCTTAGGTTGCTCTATTATTAACATACCATTTTTTCTTGAGGCTTTCCCTCTGAAAATATAATAACTACCCGATTTCAATGTATTCTTGATATATGGCATATTAAACCACGTTAAACCGATACTTCCTGTTGCATCTTTCACACGACACGAAGCTATTGTCAGATGGCGAACCTTCTTCGTCTCGATATTCATATACATATAGCCAACGAATATCGCCATTTCCCCTTCTTCAATCTCATTAATGTTCATGAGTCTGCCATATATGTCATAAGCTCTTGGATAATGTTCTATCATATCCTGAACCGTATATATTCCTAATTTGTTAAGACCTTTTTCTGTCTTTTCACCAATTCCCTTTACTACACTTATGGAATCTGTTAATTGCATAGTGATCCCCCTATCTACAAGGTTTGTACCTATTAAGAACATAGTCCTTTATAGGTATGATTTTAACATAGATAGTACGATTATACAAGAACGTATATTCGAAACATAGGTAAGTGGACAGTCTGAGCGGAACTGGCTGATTGCATGATTTTACTTTTTCGCTGTCCAGCGGCTTGAGCAAGGCTCAATCCGCACGCGGGCTGTCGCCCTATGGAAATAGAAATAGAGACACCCGGAAGCACAAGCAAGCTTGTTCTTCCGGGTGTCTCTATTTCTATTTCCGCACTGCTCGTAGCCTTCACGATCACTCTACAGACAATACGTAATAGTATATCGGTTGTCCGCCGCTGTGTACCTCTACGTCCACATCCGGATATAATGACATGATTTCTTCTGCTACTCTATTTGCATCTTCTTCTTTCACTTCTTCACCATAGTATAAACTTATTAATTCTGATTCTTCATCTACTAAACACTTCACTAATTCAATTGTTGTACTATTGATTGCATTACCTACTGTTAGAATTGCAGAATCGCCGATTCCCATGATATCACCTTGGTGAATCTCTTTTCCGTCAATTGTAGTATCACGTACTGCATATGTTACTTGACCTGATTTTACTCTTGACATCTCTTCTATCATACGTTCTGTATTTTCTTCAGGTGATTTATCATATACAAAGTTAATTACAGCTGTAATTCCTTGTGGAATTGTCTTAGTTGGTATTACAATGATTTCTTTATCCTCTGTTAATTGTTTTGCTTGTTCAGCTGCAAGAATGATATTCTTGTTATTTGGTAGGATAAAGATAGTCTTAGCATTTACTTGTTCAATTGCATTTAACATATCTTCTGTACTAGGATTCATTGTTTGACCACCTTCTATTAAGTAATCAACACCTAATCCCTTAAAGATTTCATTAACACCTTCACCGATTGAAACAGAGATAAATCCAACTTCTTTCATTGGCTGATCTTTCTTCTTCTCAGCCTCTGCTGCTTGCACTTTTTCAGCTTCTTTGATTAACTTCTCATGATGTTCTTCACGCATGTTATCAATCTTCATACTAGTTAAGGAACCATACGTTAACGCTCTCTGAATTGCAAGTCCAGGATCGTTCGTATGTACGTGTACCTTAACGATATCGTCATCTGATACTACTACGATTGAATCCCCTATTGATTCCAAATATCCTTTGAATTCTTTTTCTGTATTTAAAGTATATTCTTTTTCTAACATTACGATAAATTCTGTACAATAGCCGAATTTAATATCAACTGGTTCAGAAGAAGTAGAACCTGTGCTCTTAGCAACTGATTTAGAAACTTCAATTGTGATATCCACTTCTTTTCCAAGCATAGCGTCATAAGCACCTTTTAAGACTTCTAATAAACCTTGACCACCCGAATCCACTACTCCAGCTTCTTTTAAAACAGGAAGCATATCAGGAGTACTAGCTAATACTTCATCCATATGTTTAATTACTTCATCAGCAAAATAAACTAAGTCATCTGTTTTATCTACTAATTCAGCTGCTTTTTCTGCTCCACCACGTGCTACTGTTAAGATTGTACCTTCTTTAGGTTTCATAACAGCTTTATAAGCAGTTTCAACTGCTCTTTCAAAGGCTGCCGCCATAATTTCTACAGTAATGGTTTCATGTTCTTGAATTTCCTTTGTAAATCCACGGAATAACTGTGAAAGAATAACTCCTGAATTACCTCTTGCTCCACGTAAAGAACCACTGGAAATTGCTTTTGCTAATACTGCAATTGTAGGATTCTCAATCGCACTAACTTCTCTAGCAGCTGCCATTATTGTCAACGACATATTCGTACCAGTATCTCCATCTGGAACAGGAAATACGTTCAATTCATTAATATATTCTTTTTTTGCTTCAATGCGTTTTGCTCCTGCGAGAAATAATTTCTGAAGCGTAACCGCATCTAATGTATTTATTACCACTTGTTTGTTCCTCCTTAAATTAACAATAAACCATAAAAGTCTATCTAGTCGAGTACACGTACGCCTTCGACAAATACATTAATCTTCTCAACTTTCATGCCTGTAAATTCTTCTACTTTATATATAACGTTACTGATTAAATTATCTGTAACAGCTGAAATACTTACACCATATGCTACAATAATATGCATACCTATTGTTAGATTATTGTCTTCTATAACGACATTAACTCCATGACTAAGGCTGTCTTTTTTAAGTAAGCGAACAAAACCTTCTTTAACATTCACAGAAGCCATACCAACGATACCAAAGCATTCGACAGCAGCTGACCCAGCATACTTAGCGATTACTTCGTTATCAATCATGATCTCACCCATCTGAGTATTCATATGTCCTTTCATAGTTAACCCTCCAATTCCTAATTCTATGGATCAAACGATTATGTTATCTTGTACAACGCTGGCACGATTGCACGAACATTTTTAATTCCATATCTTCTTACTAGATTATTATACCCTTTTTTTATAAAAAAGGAAACAGTTAAATGAAAAAATACATCTCTATATAAATTATATCCACTTTTTGTAATTATCAAACTAATATTCGTAATCCTCTTCGTAATTTGCAAAGTAAGTAAAACTTACTTTATAAGCTGACGATATTCTACATATTCAATATAATTCTTTCACACTTAATTCAGCCATTTAAAGTCAACAAATTGACCCTCAACAGTCACATTGTACACATAATATACATATCTTAGAATATATATTACTAAATAAATGTGGGGTTATATTCCCTAAAGTGAGTGATCAATTATGAAACGTATGTTAGGTTTTATTCTATTTTGGATTGCCATCGGTATGACACTTATGCTCTTCATAACCAACGGGCTCCTTGCTATTGCTATTATTGTCCTATGCCTAATCCTGGGCTATAATCTCTTTTGCAATTAATCGAGTATCTTTATCGTTATATAAAAAGAACTGTCTTAGTCTATTTTCATAGCACTTAAGACAGCCTTCTTATTACTTATAATGAAAAATTAAGCACGTTCTACTAAACCAGATTTTAAGCAAGAAGTACAAACATACATCTTCTTAGCCGCACCGTTAATATTAACTTTAACAGATTTCACGTTAGTTTTCCACATTTTGTTGCTTCTTCTATGTGAATGACTCACACTGTTTCCAAAATGAGCACCTTTTTCGCAAATAGTACATTTAGCCACGTTGAGCACCTCCTTAAGGTAATTTACTTCAATTGATTCTTCAATTATCCTGTCACACGACCTACAAACAAAAATAATTTTACCATAAATATCGTGCTTTTGCAAGTATTAATTCTTAATTGAATAAAATTCGAGTTTATTCTTCTTCTGTTGCATTCGTAGCAGCAGTTTCTGTATCCTTGTTCATTTTACCTGCTGTAAATTTGTTTACAAAGTCAGGAACCATATCTAAAATCTTAGTAACACCATCTTGGTTTTTAACATTAACTAGTCTTGCAGAACCATTTTGGACAACTAACACGGAACTTGGGGTAATTCTACCGCCCATACCTCCACCACCGTTGTTTTTCTTCTTATCATCTTGTGAAAAAGCACCAGCAGCTACACCAAAACTCACATCAACTAATGGTAAAATGATTGTTCCATCTTCTACCTTAACCGCTTCCCCTACTACAGTTTTAGTAGTAAGAAAGCTATCCATTCCTTTAAATAATGCTTCCACTGTAGATCCAAAACTATTGTCAGTCATTATAACTCCTCCTTTAATTCTTTCACATTCTTAAGCAACGTTTTAAAGTTATTGTCTAAAATAAGTTTAATTCCTATTATAAGTAAAGTAAATGCACGTATTCTTCCTTTCGCATCTACCTGACCTTCCAACACTTCTTCCTGGAAATCTGGTATGATCTGTATCTTATCTGCATATATAGGATAAACCATTGATAATACACCCAATAGATAACCAGTATTACACGGATCATCTAATCCAACTCTAACAAAACCTTTAACCTTATATGGAAGGATATGTTTTAACGTTTTCTTCAGACCAGCATATACACGACCAATACCTTTTCTATTATCCTCTACTTCTAGAAATTCCTTGATTAGATGAATCTTAGCTTTTATATTCGTAAAAATATTTCGTATCGAGTGCAACCCTTCGCGGATTTTTAATAATATGTCTTTAATTCGCTGAAATATAGTTTTAATTGATTTCTTTATCCGATAGAAGAATGATTCTTTCTCTTCTTGTTCAGCCTCTTCTTTTTCTTCTTCAACTTCTTTTATATTTCTACCCATATTAGTATGTTCATTCTGGAGTGGTTTTATTATGTCCTTACTATCCTTCTGCAAATCTTCATACACAATTTCTTTATCTTCAGTAGTTACTTCTTTTCTTTCTATTTGAACATCGATATCTTTAGATGTTGTTTCCTTTTGTATTTTATTCTCATCTGCTAATTTGTCATTTTTCAATTTAACAGAATCTTGCTCTTTGCTTATAGTATCCTTTTTAGCCTTTTTCTTATCTGGTTTGACTGGTTTATCTGATTTGACTTTTTTAACTTTTTCTTTTTTCGCTTTTTTTTCCTTCGCTGGCCGATTGCTATCGATAAAAGGATATCCAAAAATCCTCAAGCAATACGAATATGTCTCCTCATCACTACAATACCTAAAGCGTAATGAGACGATTCGAAACAACCAACTCACTCTTGCCTTCGCTTGTATTGTATCATATTTAGAAGCATACACATGATATCGAACAGGAACTAAAAGTATTATTCCAACTAATAATAAGAATAAGGCAAGAAGTAAACCCAGTACAATACCGATTATTTTTAAAATAATGAATATCACATGAAGCATCTACCTCTTCACCTACCATTTTCTGCAAAGTATTCTCTTGCGCGAACATCTCCTGTTTCACGATATACATCTTCAATCATTCTAACTACTAAACATTTTGCACTTTCTCTTCCCCTAGCGAGTCCTAGGATATAGATATTATTTCTCCTATAATGTTGAAACATTAATTCATTTACATTCATTATATCAAACAAATTATTTTCATTAGATGCAAGGGCTATACAGTAGATACCAACCGACGGTTTATTTTCTTCAATTGCAGTCTTGATTTTATCAATATTCTTGATAATACGGTCATCCATATACAGTTTATGATACCATGTAATCATTACGATATCCCCCCTTAAATCATTTGCAATAGTATCTATAATTATATACCTAAATTTTTCTAGTTATTCATAACTTTACAATTACAAATTAGCAAAATTCTAATGATCTAGGCTTTTAATTAGACTTCTTTATAGTAATGATACTGCCGAACCAAGTAATTTCTTACTCAGGCGACAGTACCAAGTTTAACAAATTATCTTTAATTTATTGTTCTGACATAATATCTTTAATGATACTATAGCAAGCATTCTTTTCTGCAGCATCTTTACATTGATTTAATGAGTTCGCAATATATTCAGCGATTTCATCTGAATTATTAAAAAATACTGGCATCTTGTTTAATGAACTTGCCATCACAGCACGTACAACGCATTGTGGAACTTTATCAAACATCTTAGCAAGATTTTTGAACAATGTAGTTGTTACTTTTTCAATGTACGCATCATCAGCTAACTTAGTTGATACTTTTGCGTTCAAATCAATAAACATGCTGTTTCCAAGTAATTTCATACAAGTAGTCACACATGCTCCTTGTGTTTCTAACATGAAACTCTTTAATTTTTTGCCATACGAAGCCATAACATCGTCATAGCCACCCTCTAATATTGCAATTTCTTGCATTGAAGATTCCATAGCCCCTTCAAGTTTAGTAAGCTTGTCCACTTCTTTCTCATCAAGTTCTTTTTCTGCGCCTTCTAAGAAGCAAGCATTAACATGAGCTATTAATTCCTTACAGAGTGTCTCTTCCTTCATGTCAGCGTCCTGATAACCTACTGTAAGATTATACGCATATAAGCAGTTTACAATTTCTTGTAATTGCATATATAGATCAGAAATTTCTAGCAAATCAATCGCACGATCTTGTACCATTCCATTTAAACGATAGAATTCTGGCTTAGTTAAATTCTTGAAATCTGCAGATTCAATTTGAGTAACCGCTTTATAAAGCTCTGGAAATTGTTTCTTCATTTCTTTAGGTCTCTCTAATGTAGTTGCAGATTTTATCATATATAAATATCCATCTACGGAACTTCTTTCACTTCCTTTATAGATTGAAATACTATCTTTTAACAAATCATAGTATTTTGTCTTAGTCATTCTGACTGGTAGTTGTCCTATGATTTCTTGAACTCTTGTATTAATGACAACATTATCATTATTTGAGAAGATATAATTAATAATTTCTCCAGTGAAAACATCTACATCGAAGTCCTCAATCTCATCAGCATATTTGTCTTCAATACGATTTAAAACGTATTCATATAATTGCATAATGTCTGCGTATGCTGTGATAGATTTCATTCTAGACATAATCTCTTTACGTACAGCATCAATTTCTTCGACTTTTGTTACACGAGTACTTTCATCAAATACATCTAACATAGTTTCTTTTACTAATTGATTAACTTGGTTTAAGATATCTTCTACTTGATCAATTTGTTTATTATGCTTTTCAGAAATTACTTCATATAACATGACATATTTCATAGTTAAATCAACGAAAGAATATCTATAATAAGCAGATAGGGATCGATTCATATATTGTGGTAAATATACTTCTACTTCCTTATTATCTCTTATATTTTTTAGTAATTGATTTACACTTAAACTCATATTAAAAACCTCACCTTGTAATTTTATACTGCCAGCTAAAGATTTACAATGGAAAGCACGTTTCGCGTACTTTCTGTTGTCACGAAAATAAAATCGCTAATTACTATTATAACAATAAAACGATATATACGCTACCATTTCATATGAATTTTTTATAATTTTATAAAAATTTAGTAATTATCACGTATTTTATACTGATTTGGAACAGGCCATCGTACTAAGATTGGTAATTTTACCATACTTCTTAACACGACAGCCCGTCTAGATACTACCTATTTATTTATATCAACTCTACTATCTTAGTATTAACTATTTTGATTATAATTAATCTTCGATAATAACTGCTTTGATCATGTTAGTAACACCAGTTTTTCCTGCTGGTAAACCTGCTGTTAAAATCATAATATCATCCTTTTCAACGAAACCTCTTGCTTTTACATCAGCTACTGCTTCATCTAGAAGATCATCAGTTGAATTAGCTTCATTAACTTTAACTGGAACAACTCCCCAGAATAATTGCATCTTTCTTAATGTACTTTCAAGTGGTGATAAACCTAAAATAATTGATTGAGGTTTTAACTTTGAAACTAAACGTGCAGTATAACCTGAGAAAGTAGACGCAGCAATAACTTTTGCATTTAAGCTGCTAGCTGTTGCAACTGCTGAGTAGCAGATACCACTTGATACACTCTTACTTCTATGAAGACTGTTCATTTCAAGAATTCCATCATAATCAAGATGTGATTCAGTTTCTACAGCGATGCTAGCCATTGTTTGTAATGCTTCAACAGGATATTTACCCATTGCAGTTTCACCAGATAACATGATTGCATCTGTACCATCATAGATTGCATTAGCAACGTCAGTTACTTCTGCTCTTGTAGGTCTTGGATTACGAATCATAGAATCTAACATTTGAGTTGCTGTAATAACTGGTTTGTAAGCGTCGTTACATTTTTGGATAATCATTTTTTGAATAAATGGAACTTCAGCTGCAGGAATTTCTACACCCATGTCACCACGTGCAACCATGATACCATCTGATTCTTCAATAATTTCATCGATGTTTTGAATACCTTCTTCATTTTCAATCTTAGAGATGATTGCCATATCAGAGTTAGCATCATTTAATACTTGACGAATTTCTCTTACTGCATCTGCATTACGTACGAATGAAGCTGCAACAAAGTCTAAACCTTGGCTTATACCGAAGATAATATCATCTTTGTCTTTTTGAGTAATTCCTGGTAATTTAACGCTTACACCTGGAACGTTAACACCTTTACGACTTCCTAATAAACCACCGTTTGTTACTTTACAGAATATTTCCTTATCACTAACTTTTTGTACAGAAAGACCAATTAAACCGTCATCGATAAGAATGGTGTCCCCTTCTTTAACATCTTCTGGTAGTTGAGTATAAGTAATAGAAACCTTGTTCGCATCACCAACAATTTCTTCCGTTGTTAATACGAAATCTTGTCCCTCTTGTAATTGTACTTTCTCATCATTAACTAACATACCAGTTCTGATTTCAGGACCTTTGGTGTCTAATAATATAGCGATTGGTAAACCAAGTTCTTCTCTAACTTGTTTAATCATGTTGATTCTGTTTAAGTGTTCTTCATGATCACCATGTGAAAAGTTTAATCTGGCAATATCCATACCATTCTTTGCTAAAGCGCGGATATTCTCGATATTGTCCATGTTTGGTCCCATCGTACATACTATTTTTGTTTTTTTGTTCATCATTTTTACCATCCTATTCTAATTACATATATAGTTACTACGCACACAATACACATCATTATGTACCTAGGTTTTCACAAAATAAAATTCTTTCCATATTACCCATTCTTGTCAATATTATTTTTTAACATGAGTATGCGTAAAAAGGTGTTCCATACAATATTCGTAATTACCATCGCATTTGGAACAAAAACGGAATTCTAGATTTTCATCATCTTGTTCCGTTCTACCACAAACTGCACATTTATGTCTTGTAATAGTTTTCGAACGATTTACTTCTTTATGATACGTTCTTCTACGTTTCCGTGCTGCTGGTGATATTCTTTTGTAATTTCTAGTTGCAAAGAAGAAAATCACAAAGTTAAGCAATGCAACTAAAATCGAGATTGCCATTGCAAGATAAAAAGTTCTCGCATACGCATCTGACGTTAATAGTGCATAACGAACATACGTAAATACATCATAACCAATTATTGCTGCATAGATATAAGCTAAATGTTTTACCTTAACTGGTAATACAAAGAATAACAGGAATTGTATGTTCGGATAAATTGCTGCAAAAGCAAAGAACATGGAACGGTTAATAAAAGTAAGTCCATTAGGATAAATACCACCCATAATAAAGTAAAGGATAAAGGCTGCAATAACATTAAACAAAATACCTGATATATAATATAAATTGAATCTAAATGCGCCCCAAGCGTTTTCTAATGAATTACCAATCATATAATACAGATACATCTCGAGAGCAAAGAAGAAGATACCTAATCCCCCACCCATATCAGCTGGGTAAATGATGAAAGTAACTAGTCTCCAAATTTGACCATGAAGTACTTGACCGATATCCAGGCTTAGATATGTTGCATAAAACCCAGGATTAATTTGGTAAAGCAACGCACCCAAAACATATAGTATTATGATATATTTCATTAAATCATGAATTGCATATCGTCCGAATTTTCTCTCTAACTTATTGATAAATTTCATCTAACACACCTCTTTATTAGAATTGACTACTATACGTAATCTAGGATAAGAATAACTAAGTTTCTGTTTTAAGTCAATAAAAAATAGAAATTTCACAGAATTTTGATAAATCCTTTACCCTATTATAATAATCATACTCGTTGTGAACATTCATACGTTCTTGTTACGAGCCAGTCGAGGCTATACATAATCTGTTATTATACTATTAAACATTAGAATGGGATTGTCATACAACAACATACGACAACCCCAAAAATAATTAAAATTACTTAGAATAAATCTTTTTTTGCCAATATAAATGCCACCAATGCTGTCAACGCAAATGCACCTGCTGTTACAATATAGAAACCATACTTTGCTTCTCCACCTGGGATATTAACAAAGTTCATTCCAAAAAAACTAGCAATCATTGTCGGTATGGATAATACGATTGTAACTGTAGCTAAGAATTTCATAACAATGTTAAGGTTATTAGAAATAACCGATGCAAATGCATCCATTGTTCCACTTAAAATTCCGCTATATATATTAGCCATCTCAATTGCTTGCTTATTTTCAATAATAACATCTTCAAGCAAATCTGTATCTTCTGGATACTGTTTTATATTCTCAGTTTTTAGTAATTTTTCGAGTACAACTTCATTAGCACGTAAGGATGTCGTAAAGTAAACCAAACTCTTCTCTAATTCAAGAAGTTCGATTAATTCGCGATTCTTCGTTGAGACATGTAATTTCTTCTCAACTTCTTCACTTTTGCGGTCAATAACGCGAAGATGCTGAAGATATGCACTTGCATTTTTATATAGGATCTGCAAGATGAATCTCGTTTTCTTGTATGTGAAGAAGTCTCTTACTCTTCCATCCATAAAACTCTTCAAGATTGGAGTTTCCTCTAAACAGATTGTTATAATTGCACCTTTTGTTAAAAGGATTGCCAAAGGAATCGTTACATATCGATTATTCTTGTTACGTTCCTCTAATGTTGGAATATCTACAAGAATTAGCGTATATGCATCCTCGACCTCAATTCTTGAACGTTCCTCTTCATCTAAGGGTGCTCTCAAATCGTTAATATCAACCTGATATCGGTCGGATACCTGTAGCAACTCAGTCGCAGTAGGATTTGTTAATGCAATCCAACAACCTTCCTCAAAATCGTTGATTTGACGCAGTCCATCGTCATATGTTTTGTATACTTCAATCATAGTACGCTCCTATCTACTTCCATTAGGATACTAGACAAAAAGCATACAAGAAAAAATGGTATTTTGTTTTTAGTGGCTGTTATCTATGTATCCTAACGGAAGTGCGATTATATTTAATTTTTGTGTTTCTTAGTCCAAATAATAATGCCGTGGTAAAAATATTTTGCCGGCGACTACTCGGTCCACTTTCCATATAATCCACATCCTTTCTTTTAATAACAGTTGACACTGTGTTTCTAACCAAATTAATTATATGTGTAACATTACCGTTTGTCAAACACTTTAAAAATAAATTATTGCCCATATTATTCCATGTTGGTATTTGTAGGTTTATATCGGATTTTCCATTATAATACGAAGTAACTAACCAATTTCACTTATTATTCTATTTTTTAGGTCAATATAATGCCTTTTTATTAAAAAAGCTGTCGAATCAAAATTGCATTATGAACTCGACAGCTTTTATTCTTATCATCCTTTATTAATAATGATTATTTGTAAATTATATAATACTAATTACTCTTCAACCTCTTCTCCCACTCTTCTATCAGGTATATTAATTGTCATACCTGGTTTCAACAATACTGTTGACATATTATTGTTCTCGATGAAGTCTTCTAAATCAATATCAAACTTGTCAAGTATATCTTTTAAGGTCTCTGCATCTTTGATAATATAAGTAATTAGATTAACGCCTGGTGCTATCGGAGTAACCGGTATTGATGGAGTACTTGGTTGCATTGGCCTTGATGGTGTACTTGGTTGCGTTGGCATTGATGGGGTACTTGGTTGCATTGGCATTTCTGGTAATAGTGGAGCACAGTCACTTCCTGTGCAGATGTTACCAATGCCGCCCATGTTTGTTACGGGAACACAAATTTCATCTCCAATTTGTAAATTATATACATCTGCATAAGGATTCGCACGCATAATTAAAGCTAATGGTACATTATATTTTCTGCTAATTGTATACAAGGAATCCCCTCTCTTAATTACGTGAACAATTCCTCTACAATAATCAAAACTCTTCATTCTTGTCTATCCTTTCTTAATTTCAATATTCAAAAAGCTTATACACTACTAATATATTCAAACGCCGCGTAGAATGTGTATAATTTGGAGTAATGTTATGTAAGCTTGTCTTAGCTTTTTCTTCATATTAAATGTAGTTAACAAAATAAGTTGAAGAATTCATTTGTTTGTCGTATAATAGTCATGTTTATTAGATTGTTTAGTCAAATAAGGTATATGTGAAGATATTCTATTATTAAATTTCATGTGTATATAGCTTTCTTAAGGGGAGGAAGTTTCTAATATTTACTTATAATATCAGGCATAGGCATTCTTTAATAATAAAGGAGGGACAGCGTAAGCTGGATACAAATGAACAAATCAATTTATACTCTCGGTATCGATATCGGTTCAACAACTGTTAAAATCGCAGTTCTTGATGATAATCATACCATTTTATTTTCTGACTACGAACGACATTATGCGAATATTCAAGAAACCTTACATACGCTTATAGAGAAAGCATATAAAGAATTGGGTAACTGTTCCATAGCACCTGTTATCACGGGTTCAGGTGGTCTTTCGTTATCTAAGCATCTTGATGTTCCATTTGTTCAGGAGGTCGTTGCAGTATCTACTGCATTACAAAATTACGCTCCTCAAACTGACGTAGCAATAGAACTTGGCGGAGAAGACGCTAAAATTATATATTTCACAAATGGTATTGATCAAAGAATGAACGGAATCTGTGCTGGTGGTACTGGTTCTTTCATTGATCAGATGGCATCATTATTAAAAACTGATGCTATTGGTTTGAATGAATATGCAAAAGATTATAAAGCAATCTATCCTATTGCTGCTAGATGCGGTGTTTTTGCTAAATCTGATATTCAGCCTTTGATTAATGAAGGTGCTACTAAACAAGATCTAGCGGCATCTATTTTCCAAGCAGTAGTTAATCAGACTATCAGTGGTCTTGCATGCGGAAAACCTATTCGCGGAAATATAGCATTCCTTGGCGGTCCACTACACTTCTTAACTGAATTGAAAAATACATTCATTCGAACTTTAAATCTCACTCCAGAAAACACAATTGCACCGGATAATTCCCATCTATTTGCAGCTATTGGTTCTGCATTAAGTAGTAAACTCGATGGTATTACCTCAATTGAACAGATGTTATCAAAACTTTCTTCGAAGATACATATGGACTTTGAAGTTTCCCGTATGGAACCGTTATTTAATAGTGAAGAAGAATACAACAGCTTCACTACACGTCATTCTAAACATACTGTTTTAAAGGCAGACCTAAAAACGTATGAAGGTGATTGCTTCTTAGGTATTGATGCAGGTTCTACTACAACAAAAGTGGCCTTAGTAGGTGAGGATGGATCATTATTATATTCGTTCTATAGTAACAATAACGGTAGTCCTTTGAAGACAACAATTAAAGCAATAAAAGAGATCTATAGTATCTTACCTGATAGTGCTAAGATTGTTCGGTCCTGCTCCACTGGGTATGGTGAAGCTCTAATTAAGGCAGCCTTATTATTAGATGAAGGTGAAGTAGAAACAGTGTCTCACTATTATGCTGCTGCTTTCTTCGAACCAACCGTTGATTGTATCATTGATATCGGTGGACAGGATATGAAATGTATCAAAATCAAAAATAGTACTGTAGATAGTGTACAATTAAATGAAGCTTGCTCTTCTGGTTGTGGTTCTTTCATTGAGACGTTCGCCAAATCACTTAATTACGAAGTAGCGGACTTTGCTAAAGTTGCTTTATTTGCAGAAAATCCTATTGATCTTGGTTCAAGATGTACCGTATTCATGAATTCCAAAGTTAAACAGGCACAAAAAGAAGGTGCTGGAGTTGATGACATCTCTGCTGGTCTTGCTTATTCTGTAATTAAGAATGCATTGTATAAAGTTATCAAACTAGCAGATCCTAAAGATCTTGGCAAGAATGTAGTTGTTCAGGGTGGTACTTTCTATAATGATGCCGTATTACGTAGTTTCGAAAAGATTCTAGGACGCGAAGTAGTTCGTCCAGATATTGCAGGTATTATGGGGGCTTTCGGTGCTGCTTTAATTGCAAGAGAACGCTATACACCAGGTGTCGAATCTTCAATGCTTACCATCGATAAAATCAATTCATTGAAATTTGAAACATCGATGTCTCACTGTAAAGGTTGTACAAATAATTGTCATCTTACAATTAATCGCTTTACTGGCGGAAGACAATATATAACAGGAAATCGTTGTGAACGAGGTCTAGGTAAAGCAAAAAATAAGGACAATATTCCTAATCTTTTTGAATATAAACTAGGTCGAATGTTTAATTACACCCCTCTTGAACAAGATAAAGCATACCGTGGAACTGTCGGAATTCCAAGAGTCTTAAATCAATATGAAAATTATCCTTATTGGTTTACTTTCTTCTCAGAACTTGGTTTCCGTGTTATCTTATCACCAAATTCAACGCATAAGCTTTATGAATTAGGTATTGAATCTATACCAAGTGAATCAGAATGTTATCCTGCTAAACTTGCTCACGGTCATGTAATGTGGTTAATTAAGCAAGGAATTGATTATATCTTCTTTCCTTGTGTTTTCTATGAACGGAACGAAGTACCAGGTGCTAATAATCACTATAACTGCCCTATCGTTACTTCATATGGTGAAAACATTAAGAATAATGTGGACGAACTTATTGGAGATTCCATCTTCTATCAGAATCCTTTCTTAGCATTTACATCTGAAGAGATTTTGACAAAACGATTAATTGAAGTATTCAAAGAAAGTCATAACATACCTGCTACCGAAATTAAAGCTGCTGCTCACGCTGCATGGACTGAGTTAGAACAAGCCAAAAAGGATATTGAGAAAAAAGGTGAAGAAACTATTGCCTACCTCAATGAGACCGGAAGAAAAGGTATTGTATTAGCTGGACGTCCTTACCACATTGACCCAGAAATCAATCATGGTATTCCTGAATTAATTACTTCATATGGAGTTGCTGTACTTACTGAGGATAGTATTAGTCATCTAGGTAATGTTGAACGTCCTCTTATTGTAATGGACCAATGGATGTATCATTCTAGACTCTATGCCGCTGCTGCTTATGTTAAGACAATGCCTAATCTAGAACTAATTCAGCTTAACTCCTTTGGATGTGGTCTTGATGCAGTTACTACAGATCAAGTTAGTGATATCTTGATTAATGCTGGTAAGATATATACAGTGCTTAAGATTGATGAGGTTAATAACTTAGGTGCCGCTAGAATACGTATCCGATCACTATTATCAGCTGTTCGCGATCGCGAAAAGAAACATTTAGATTTAACTCCAACTACTACTGCATATGAGCGTGTGGTCTTTACAGAGAAGATGCGTGAAGAATATACCTTACTATGCCCACAGATGTCACCAATACATTTTGACTTCGTAGAGGCTGCTCTTCATTCTGTAGGCTACAATGTTGTGGTCTTGAATAATGATAACAAGACTGCCGTTGATGTTGGTTTAAAATACGTTAATAACGATGCCTGTTATCCTTCCTTAATGGTTGTTGGACAAATAATGGAGGCACTGTTATCTGGTAAATATGATCTTAACAAAACAGCTGTTGTAATTTCTCAAACTGGTGGCGGTTGTCGTGCTACGAATTATATAAGTTTCATTCGTAGAGCATTACAAAAAGCCGGTATGGAGCATATTCCTGTTGTATCTATTAACACAGTAGGACTAGAGAAGAATCCAGGATTCAAATTTACCCCATCAGCTGTAAATCGAGCTTTACAAGGTCTTGTATACGGAGATGTTCTAATGCGTGTGCTTTATCGCACTAGACCATACGAAGCAGAGAAAGGATCGGCTAACGCACTATACGAGAAATGGCGTGACCGCTGCATTTCATCTGTACAGAATGGAAAACGTTCCGAATTCAAGAACAATATACGAAACATTATCAAAGATTTTGATGAATTACCATTATTAGATATAACCAAACCAAAAGTTGGTATTGTAGGCGAGATTCTTGTTAAATTCCTACCTGCTGCCAATAATCATTTGGTGGAATTATTAGAAGCTGAAGGCGCTGAGGCTGTTATGCCTGATTTAATCGACTTTTTCTTATACTGTTCCTATAATGCTAACTATAAATCCAAATACTTAGGACGACCAAAAAAAGAAGCTTATTTTAATAATGCTGGTATCTGGTTTATTGAACAGTATCGTAAAGAGATGAAGAAACAATTAGCAGCAAGTAAACGCTTTGAGCCACCAAAAGAGATTGATGATCTTGCTGAATATGCTGCAGATTTTGTTTCCATTGGTAATCAGACGGGTGAAGGTTGGTTCTTAACAGGCGAAATGGTTGAATTAATACATTCTGGTGTAAACAACATTGTTTGTGCTCAACCTTTTGCATGCTTACCTAACCATGTTGTTGGTAAAGGTGTTATTAAAGTGTTACGTCAACATTTCCCAGATTCGAACATCGTAGCCGTTGATTATGACCCAGGCGCTAGTGAAGTAAATCAACTTAACCGTATTAAGTTAATGCTATCAACAGCTAATAAAAACCTTATGAAAGAAAACTAAAATTCAAATCAATTAACGAATGCTACTTAAAAGAGACTGGTCCCTATATTGAAGATACAATAATATCTTCAATATAGGCCAGTCTCTTTTATTTAAATCATTTTATAATATCTAATTATCTACGGTTAAAATCCTCATTACTCGCCAGTAAATTCTGTTAGCTGCTTGATAGCCTTATCTACTGCTGCTTTTTCAACTAAGAAGTTCTCCTCACCATTAATTGATACTCGGTAGAAGTTAACTCCGTCATATGGAAGATACTTTACGTGAAGTTCTTCTAAAGAATCTGAATTTCTAGTAAAATCAAATTCATAGACAGATGTTGAATCACTCACTTCTTTTTTGATTTCTCCTGACGTCTTAATTCCAATTAACTCTTGGTACAGATTCTTGAATGCCGTCTCATCAACTTTATTACCATTATAATAATATAAGCTATCAGGAACTTCTTCACTTTCTTCATCAGTAGAATCTGATTTTTCTGAATCATCTGCTTCCTCTTTTGACTTTGTATCTTTATCTGGATTAGGTGTAATAGCTAAGGTATAAGTTTTTCCATTTGCTTTAACTGTAAGCTTATCAAGAGTTGTGATATCAACTAATTGGACTAAATTAGTAACATAATCATAAGGTGTAATATCAAGCATCGCATCTATTGATGAAGTAGCAATCGTATATACGGCATTCTCATATGCTCTTCCGTCAGCTTTTACTTGTACATAGTATTCACCATCATCGTTCTTATTACCAACTAAGATTGTCAATTTGTAATCTTTACGTACTGTCGTTGATGATTCCGCATCTGTATCATTGCTATCTACCGATGTATTTCCTGTAGTATCTACGTTATCATCCGTTGTAGATGTGCTTTCCTCCGTTGTTTCCGTATAATACGATAGGTCTATTGTAGCGCTTGGATTATCCAAGCCATATTTGCTTAAATCTGATCCCTTATAATCAACACATTCACTTAATGACACAGAACTATAGCTTCCAAAATATGAATCAAACTTCGTCGGATCTCCCTTTTGTATTGTATTATATGGTTTCGATATTTTCCAAGCATAATACTCACCTGCATCTGCTGCATCCTGGTCATAATCTGCTTTAAATATATTATTACCATCTTTCTCAACATTGATATTAGTAATATTTGTTGCAGTTATAGTAGGAAATTCTTCAATTTCAAGCATCTGAGTCTGTGTATAATTGAATGCGGAATATACCCCTGATGTTACAGTATAAACAGTATTTTCGTCTGGTAATTTAGCATAGTATCCTGTACCAACACCTAAGGCATCTCCAAGGTTTAATTCAAATGTAGTACCATCTTCACAAGTTAATTTAACAAGTAACGCAGGGTCTTCTAAACCATATTCAGCCAAATCTTCTGGTTCTCTAACAACAATTTTATCAGCCGATAAACTAGCAACTTGACTTAACATATTGGTTATATTATCCTGATTAATTGGAGCTTTTGCATCTGATTTATCAACCCATGTATCAGCCGACTTCATATATGTTAATGTTGTATCATTCCACGTATATGTAATCTCTGTTACTGTGTCTGAATCAATACTAGATAAGGTAATAGTGTCCTCCGTAACTTCTTCTTCCTTATTCTTATTCTTATTCATAACAAGTAAATACAGAAGAATCATTAGGATTAATACTCCAAGAAGGATTAATAATGTTCCCGCTTTCTTCTTCTTTCTTACCATTATTGTTTCCTCCTTCTTAAGCATACGAATACACCCGTTAAGATGAATGCTGCTGGTATAATCAATATTACGAATACCGACCAATTATTTGCTTGTGAACTTGTAAGTGTTACATAACTGTTATCAAATGTTTTCGTTGGTATTGCTAAAGCTTCTACTTCAACATCAGCCATCCAGTTAATCGTACTTAAGAATAAATCCGTATTACCTAATTGTTCGTACGCAATCATCGACTCATCTAAGAGATAAGTAGAACCGTATACTACTACTTTTGATTCCACATCATCAACCGTCTCTGTAACTGCTACACCAAGTGAAAATGGACCAGCAATATCGCTATCTTCTTGATCGTAAACCTGTGATTCCATATTCGTCTTTGAATAGGCTTTATCAGATGTCTTCAATAATTCTTCTATTCTTAATGTACTACGAACATCATCCATGATCTGAATTCCCTTTGTTATCGGAGCAACAACTGGCTTGTTATTCAATTTCACATCACTTGTAATGTCGTGACTTGAGATCTCTGGAATAAGATAAGTAGGCATCTGAGACATATAATAGTTGCTATCCCCCTCTATTACATAGCTATCAACTAAAGATACTCCGTAGTAGTTTAAGATACTATTGAAGTTAGGCATATCTTCTGTTGATGCCGCATAATTAGCGAGAATAATTGCACTACCACCATTCTTAAGATAATCCATAATTAATGTGGTTTCATCTTCTGTATAATCATATAATGGTCCATTTATTAATAAGAAAGAACAATCCTCTGGTATAGAATCGGCAGATAAGGTCTCTAAGGTCTCTTGGTTTACATTTTGTTTTGTAAGATACGATGCAAGTGTTGTACTAACCGCTGATTCTCCATGTCCTTGCACGGCGTACATCGTTGGCAAATCTTCTGATACAACATATTGAATTGCTGATGTTATCTGGCCTTCTACATCAATGCCGGTAGTAGATTGAGTGTAAGTAGTATAATCAACAGATGTAATTAGCATATCCGAATAAGGTATATACTTGCTTCTACCATTTGTTTCATCTACTACGATTATACTATTATCGACTACCTCAGTATCTGCATCTACATATTGGCTTGTAAATTTAGGATAAAGAACTGGGTCCTTTGTTACAACCTTAACCTTGTCTGATAAGTTATCGTACTTATCAACAATTCTTTTTACCGTAGTAACTTCATAACCAGACTCAGCGATATAATAAATCGTTATATCATGATCAATATCTTTAATAAAATTCTTCGTTTCATCAGTTAATGTATATAACTTTTCATTACTAACATCTAACTTTAAGTCCAATTCGCTTACAATCAAATTTGCTATAAGAATTACAACAACAACAATTGTAGTAATTAAAGAACTATATGCTCCTTGTTTAAAATTTCTATTCGTAAAAGATTGTTTGAATCTTTCCATTTTTGTTCTTTTCTCGCTCAACGTCCTTCACTCCTTCCCTATCTCCATCTTCTCTTATTAAGAGATTGAATTGTTAAGAATATAAAGATAACAACAATACTTATATAGTAAACAATTCCAGTTAAATCGAGAATTCCATTCATAAAGTTATCGAACCTATCAATAACTGAAAACCAATCAAATACTTTCAAGGCCAATCCATCATATAGAGAAGGTTTTACAAAATACACAATAGCACATATAGCCTCTAATATTACTCCAAGACCAATGGCAACCGTACTATTATGCACCATAAAGTATGTAACGACCGCTATCATCAAAGCTATGATAGAAAAGATTATCCATGCTGCTTGATTACTAGTAGGTAAAAGGCTTACTATACCTTGCATTAGGTATGTAATCAGTAACACAACAAAAGTAACAACTGCAGCTATCGCTTGGCTCTCAAATAATGCTGATAAAAATAATCCAATTGCAAGATATGCTGCTCCAACTAAAACAAAGCCTAATATTCCTGTATAAGCAAGTTTAAACGATACTGTACCATATTTACTTAATATAAGCGGATAGAACATTGTAATTCCCATAGCGCTTATAAAAACTGTTAATACAGCGAGGTATTTACCAATGACAATTTTGTTCACACTAAGTGGTGAAGTAAACAATAACTGATCCGTTTTTTGTCTCTTTTCTTCTGCTAATAGACGCATAGTTAGAATAGGAACAAGTATTACAAATACAAAAATCATACTACTTAAAACATATTCAAAATTGGAGTAACCACCTTGTAAGTTATATGCCATAAAATAAACGCCCACGATTGCTAAGAAAAATCCAATAAATAAATATCCAATCATTGAGGTAAAATAGGAGCGTAATTCTTTCTTATATATCGCTAACATTCTTCTTCCTCCTTTACTGATTTTATCTCATTATTCTCAACTTTGATTTCATCTTGTTTTAGCGTTACTTGAACTTGTTCTTTTTCTATTTTATCTTTTTTGATTTGATCTTCTTTATTTTGATCTTCTTCAACTTGTTCTTCTTGTACCTCTTCTTGTTTTTGTTTTCTCATCTGTCCAAAAATACTCTTTTTCTTCTTCTCTGTTTTTATATTACTATCAGTTAACTCTAGGAAGATATCTTCTAACGACATAACTTTACGTTCTAATCCATAGATTGGACATCCTGCTTCTACCATTGCATAGAAGAGTTCTTCTCTAATATCAATTGCTTCTTTTGTTTGTATATCAACGTCTAGTAAATCTGCTTCAGCAATATTTTGATAATCAACCTTGTCAATTCCTTCAACTTTCTTTAATGCTTTAGCAACCTTATCCTTTGTCCCTTTTACAAGCAGGTGGACTTTATTTGCACCTTCCATATGACTTGATAAATTTTCAGGTGTATCACTTACAATTAATTTGCCTTTATTAATAATCATTATCTTATCACATACGGCACTTACCTCAGATAGTATATGAGAACTTAATATAATCGTATGGTTTTTACTTAGGCGTTTTATCAAATCACGTATCTCAATAATTTGTTTTGGATCTAGACCTACAGTTGGTTCATCTAATATAAGTACTTCTGGGTATCCTACAATTGCGCCTGCGAGCCCAACTCTTTGTTTGTATCCTTTTGATAGATGTTTAATTAGTCGATTACTAACATCATCAACTTTCGTCATCTTCATAATATCCTGAATCATCTTAGTACGTTCTTTCTTCTTCACTGACTTGATTTCTGCAATAAATTCTAGATATTCTATTACTGACATATCAAGATATAAAGGTGGTATCTCTGGTAGATATCCAATCATTTTCTTTGCCTCAATTGGATCTTCAAACACATCATTTCCATCAATTGTAACAGATCCCGATGTAGCTGCTATATAACCAGTAATCATATTCATTGTGGTTGATTTACCAGCGCCATTCGGTCCAAGGAACCCCAATATCTGCCCTCTTTCAACTGTGAAACTCAAATCATCTACTGCTAGATGACTGCCATAACTTTTTACCAAATTCTTTACTTCAATCAAAAGTAACTCCTCCTTTTTTATAGAAATAAATCCCAACCTGATGAAGCACTATTATATCAACTACATAATAAATAAAAAATGCGAAAAAACTGTGAACGTTTATACGTTTCACAGTTTTTTCACAGTTAGCTTTATTAATTTATTCATTTATGTCTTCTATTTGCCAATCAATTGGTTCCATCCCATGCTGCCTAAAGAATTCATTTGCCCTGGAGAATGGTTTACTACCGAAAAATCCTCGATAGGCTGATAATGGGCTTGGATGTGGAGTCTCTATTATTAGATGTTTTGGATTAGTAAGCATCTTCTTCTTAGACTGGGCAGGTCTACCCCAAAGAAAATATACAATTGGTCTATCTTGATCATTAACAGCCTGAATCACCGCATCCGTAAACTTCTCCCAACCTCTTCCCTGGTGTGAGTTGGCCTGATGCGCTTGGACCGTAAGTACTGTATTCAATAATAATACACCTTGATCTGCCCATTTCTTAAGGTATCCGTTATTAGGAATATAACAACCACAGTCTTCATGTAATTCTTTATATATATTCTTTAGCGAAGGTGGTATATCCTTTTGCGACGGTAATACAGAGAAAGATAATCCATGAGCCTGATTTTCATTATGGTATGGATCTTGTCCAAGCAGAAGTACTTTCACTTCACTGAGTGGCGTAAAATGAAATGCATTAAAGATATCTTCCATAGGTGGATAAATCACCCCCTTGGTATATTCCTCTTTAACAAATTGATCTAGTTCTTTATAATATGGTTTTCTAAATTCTACATCTAAGGAATCTAGCCAATCATTTGTAATCATAGACATAGTGGTACCTTCTTTCAATTTTCTTTCGTTATTATTATAACATGAATATATATCTTAATCATCTATTATTCTCTGATAGGTCGTCTTCAGTCAAGTTATAACAAAAAAGAAGATGATTACTTGTCTTCACAATAATCATCTCCTCAACGTTATAACCTTACACTCACATCTCTACTTTTAAGATATTGCTTAACTTCATTAATCTCTAATTCTTTATAATGAAATAATGATGCTGCAAGAGCAGCATCTGCTTTCCCTTCCGTTAAAGCGTCATAAAAGTGTTCCATTGTTCCTGCTCCACCTGAAGCAATTACAGGAATTGATACATTCTCTGATATTGTTCTTGTTAGCTCTATATCATACCCATTCTTAGTACCATCACAGTCCATGCTAGTAAGTAAGATTTCTCCTGCTCCAAGTTCATTTGCTTTCATTGCCCATTCAACCGCATCGATTCCCATATCAACACGTCCACCATTCTTGAAGATGTTCCAACCACTACCATCTGCTCTTCTCTTAGCATCGATTGCAACTACAACACATTGGCTTCCAAACTTCAAAGCAGCTTCGGAAATTAAATTCGGATTTTGTATAGCAGCCGAATTCACTGCCACTTTATCTGCACCCTCGCGTAATATAACTTTAAAATCCTCTACCGTTCTAATGCCCCCACCTACTGTGAAAGGAATGAAAACAGTCTCTGCTACTCGACGCACCATATCAATTTTGATTGTACGCGCATCACTTGAAGCAGTAATATCTAAGAAAACAAGTTCATCTGCACCGGCTTTGCCATAAGCATAACCAACTTCTACAGGATCGCCTGCATCTCTAAGATTAACAAAGTTGATTCCCTTTACAACTCTACCATTATGTACATCTAGACAAGGGATAATTCTTTTTGTAAACATAGCTTACTCCTTCCCAATATTAGCAAAATTCTTAAGTATCATTAAGCCAACGTCACCACTCTTCTCAGGATGGAATTGACAAGCATATACATTCTCTTTCTCAACAGCGACATCGAGCGTCGTACTATATTCTGTTGTAGCTATAACATCATCTGCACACTCAGCCTTTAGGTAATAGGAATGCACAAAATAAACATAGGATTCTTGATCTAATCCTTTAAACAATTTAGATTCCTTAGTGAAATGAAGTGAATTCCAACCTATATGAGGAATCTTTAACCCATCTTTATCAGGAATTCGAACGATTTCTCCCTTAAGAATTGATAATCCCTCCACACCATCTGTCTCACCGCTTCTTTCAAATAGAAGTTGTAATCCAAGACATATTCCTAGTAAAGGTGTCTTATTAGCCACTACTTTTTTAATAGTATCGACTAATTGGTAATGATGTAATTTTTCCATCGCATCTCCAAAAGCACCCACTCCGGGTAATATTACCTTATCTGCTTTCACAATTTCATCATGGTTACGGGTAATAACCACATCTTCACCAAGATGTTGCAATGCCTTTTCTACACTCTTAAGATTACCAGCATCATAATCTATAATAGCAATCATATTCATTCCCCTTTACTTTGTTGTAGTAGCGTACTGAATCGTCCAGATATAAGAATATGGCAAGATGAATGAAGCTCCTCTTTCCTCCTGCCATATTCCTTATTTTAATACATCAAAATCATTTTTACAATAGCTTTACCTTGCTATTTTTTCTTATTTGTTACTAACTTTTCAGCTATAGCTAAAACTTTGTCACTATATTTTTCTTGATTTTCCACGCTTGTGATCTTCTTTGCGCTTTCCTCATCAAGATTATATTTTTCATCTAACTCTTCAAGTATCTGAGACTTTACATACTGTAAATCCGATTTAACACCTAATTCACTTGCTTGTTCTAAATATACATCATACTTGGTAAGACCGTTTAGCAAAGAGTTCAATGCTTCTGCATAGTATTGAATCGCATAGTAATTATTATAGGAATCGTATTCTTTGTTAACATACATTACTGTTTTAATCTTATTAGCTAATTCTTGGTCAGCTTTTTTAACATCTATACCACTGATCTCATTATAGGCCTTAGTATACTTTCTTCTAGCAAAATATTCTTCAGCCTGGTCAATGCTCGCTGAATATGCGAATGTATTCGTTCCAAGAATAATAACAGCACATAACATAGCAAACGCTACAAACACAACTGCTGCACCTTTTTTGTTAATTTTACTGTGATCTTGTTCTTCCTCTGCTAACCGACTGGCTTTCTCAGCTTTTTTAGCAGCCTTAGCAGCTAATTTAGACTTTTTAGCCTCCGCCTTTTTAGCTTTCTTAGTAGCAGCATCAGCCATCTTTTGCTCTTTCTTAGCAGCTTTTTGTACAGCCTTTACTTCTTCTAACTCTTTTTCTTTAAGAAACTCCTTTTCGGTCTCTTCATTCTCAACATTATCAAATAGCCCTTTAAAGAAGTTCTTCTTTACTTTATCTGATTTCTGTTCGTCTTTTACTAATCCGTTATCAATGTTCTCTTCTCCATCAGTACCATAATTTGATACTGTTCCAAGAACATCGGCAAAGATATCACTTACATCAGAAGCATCTTTGTCATCATCGCCAATCCCATCAAATATACCTTCGAAACCAGGTATCCCTGCATACAAATCGTTATCTGACTGGCCCGTCTCTTCACTATGTAACGCGGATGTATGTAAATCCATATCCTCGTTTCCTGTGTCCAATTCTTCCTCTTCCATAAAGGAATCTATCGCAAACGGTTCTTCGATTTCAGGTATATTCTCTTCACTTTCTAGTGAATCAAGCGAAAATGGTTCTTCCTCTTCACTTTCTAGTGAATCAAGTGAGAATGGTTCTTCCTCTTCACTCGCTAATGAGTCAAGTGAGAATGGTTCTTCCTCTTCACTCGATAATGAGTCAAGTGAGAATGGTTCTTCCTCTTCACTTTCTAGTGAATCAATTGAAAACGGTTCTTCCTCTTCGCTCTCTAGTGAATCAATTGAAAACGGTTCTTCCTCTGTAATCGCTAATGAGTCAACCGAGAATGGTTCTTCCTCTTCGGTCGCTAATGAGCCAATTGAATATGCTTCTCCTATAGGTGTAGCTTCATCTTGTCCATCTTGCAATCTATATTGTTCTAACAGATCATTTGTAATGCTGTCTAACTGGACAGATATATCATCTTCGTCTTTCTGTTTATCTATCTCTTTAATCGGATCAATTGTCATCTCAACTGATGATGTGAATTTATCACCATCATTATTCGGATAACTAGTATGGGAATGCATAACTGAATTAAGTAATTCTTCTAACTCATCATCACTTTTTATTAAATCAACGTCATCAAGCGCTTTACAATCATTGCACATGTCTTCCGTATCTTCAATTCCGGTACCGCAAATCTTACATTTACCCATATATCCACCTCCAAACTAGTATTATTATCTCTTATATTACCACATAAGTATTTATTTAACAACTAAAATGAAACAGAAATAAGTTGAATTTTGCCAATAAATAGGCTATTTTAAGAGTTTTGTTACTTATTTACTACTTCCAAAAACTCATTTGCTGACATTGCAACCGAAATCCCTTTACCATTAATTTCTTCAGGTAATTGTGGAAACTCTTGATTCACACGAACTAAGAATGCTTTGTTATTAAGATATGCATTCTTTTCAAAAGGCCAGCGAATTAATGATGGTAATGTGAAGTTAACATCTAGCTCTATTAATAATAAGTTCTTATTAAGAGTACGTGATAACCACTGCATGTAATTTTGCCACTGTGGCAAGTATCCTTCTTCTACATAACTCTCTACATTAGCTCTTACATTAAAAGTTAATGGTTCACTACATTCCTTACACTTTGGTAGATATTCTTTGATTGATTTCCCTGATTTAACATCATTAATTATAACGGATAATTGCTCAACAAATTTCTCAACATAGTCTTGATTCATATGAATATCATGTGTACAAGACTTACTACATTGGAATAGTCCTTCATTGCCACAAGGCATTACTATCTTGCTTACTTCTAAACCAGATTGCAGTATTAATTCACTTGTATTCATGGATAAAACGAAATAATTCTTATCCTTGATTAATTCGTTTAACAAAGTATACGATTTCAATGTATTCTGTTTATTGTAGTAGTTGACAAGAATCTGATGAATCCAACTAACAGCCTCATCATCTTGTAGTTCTTCAAATAATATAGCTTTTGAATTAATGCCTAACTTAGCAAGTGGTTTATAAACATCTTCTTCTAAATATGCTCCTTTTTCAAAGCCTAGTCCACATCCCACTAATATATAATCTGCTTCTTCTATTTTACTTTTTATTAATTCCATTTGATTATTCATATATGCCTCATTTCATTTCTTTCATTTTGTAACTTTTTTAGAGCCAAATTTATTATAACTTAACTTCATATATATGAAAAGTTATTAAATTAAATCTTTTCATAAAAAAGGTGATGTTAATCTATAACACCACCTTCTCTTATATGAATTATAATTAATAAATCAACCGATCTATAGCTCCAACAAGCTTACCAATTTCAGGTTTTGTTAACTGTGCATCTGCTCCCAATAATTCACCTTTTCTTCTCATTTCATCATTTATTAATGATGAGAAGATAATTACAGGAACTTCTTTTAATTCGTTATCATCTTTGATTAACTTAGTTAATCTATGTCCATCCATCTGTGGCATTTCAATATCTGTAATTACACAATGAACATTCTCATTAATAGTTCCATTTGTCTTGTACTCAATTAATTGATTCCAAGCCTCTAATCCATCATTAAATCTCTTAATATTGGTATATCCGGATTTTGTTAAGCTATCAAAGATTAATTTACCTAATAAAGGTGAATCCTCAGCCATTATAATAGGCGAATTGTTACGTTCTCTCTCCCCCAAATGTTTAATATCAGAAACACGTAAACCTGTCTCTGGATTAATATCCGAAACAATTTTTTCAAAGTCAAGAATTACTATTAGTCGATTATCAATCTTAATAATACCAGTTGCTATTCCTGCTCCTGCTGAATTTACAGTTTCATCTGGTTTGATAATATCAGCCCAAGATACACGATGAATTCCTACAACTCCATGTACATGAAAGGCAGTGTTAAGATTATTAAAATTCGTTACTATGTACATATCTTTTGATCTATCTGCTGATGGAGCTAAATTTAGATTTTTTGCTAAATCTATGATAGAGATAATTACGTCTCTTGGCATAAAGATACCTTCTACACAAGGATGCGCATTTGGAATTGGAGTTGGTTCCTTATATGATAAAATTTCTTTAATCTTAGCCACATTGATACCATAATAGTTTGATCCCACTTTGAATTCGAGAATCTCTAACTCATTCGTTCCACTTTCTAGTAATATTCCAGTTTCCATAATCTATCCTCCACTTTATAAATTCTCGTCTTTTCTGATCCGTTATATGTATATAAATATCATAACTATTCAAGTGAAAATTCTGAAAAGTTATAGAATATCCTACCATAATTATAATATAATCGTTAACAAAATACAAATGAAATTAATGGATTTAGACAAATAACAACATTTTTAGAGTATTATTTTTTTCTTAATCTGAAAAGGTTATAATAGGCCTTTTATAAAGAGCTTATTATAACCTTTCATTAGATTTATTTTTAACCTAGCAATTTCCTTTTCCATCAAGAGAACAAGCTTGTACTACATTATCTGATGTTAAATCAACATCGACATAAGAATCAATCTGGAATGTTTTAGTGCCATCTTCTAAGATGAAAAAGGGAATTCCAATTTTACCATTTGCCTTTACATCATCAAATATTACATCATTATCTCTATAAGATAGGAATTCTTTCAATACTGACGTAGACTCAATGATATTACGATAATCAAGTATTACATCTTCCTTTGCTAATAATCTTTCTTTCGCAATAACACAATCGCCACAGATTGGCGCACCATACATTATAATCTTCATAATACTTTGTCCTCCTTATTACGTTGTCAAGACTATTATAGCACAAATTCAGATATAATAATGAGTTTTATTTACTTTTCATTAAACCAGAATGAATCAAAGCTATACTTTAATACACGATATGCATATTTTTCTGACGAATATTTAAATTCACGTATTAATTTTCCTTCTGAATCATATTCATTAAAGCAATTTGACATACCTGAACTAGTTACAAGATTATCTTTATAGTATTGTGTCGAACTTACTATACTTGAATATGGAAGTGCAACTTTCTTTACTAACTCGTACGTACCTTTATCCTCATCAACTAAATATTGATATAGGTAAGAGTTATCGCCTTCAGAGTAAGTTCCTGCACCAACGTAAGCTGACCAATCAAAATCTGGTCTTGTTCTTGCACCTTTGTAATTATTATTAAACATGTATATATAATATTGATTATCAGGTAATGATGGATCCTCAAGATAAGTTACGGTATGTTGACCCGCTTGTGAAACGAAATCCCCTACCTTATCTAACATATAATCTTCATATACTGTATCATTCCAAACTGTTTCATCAGAAATAAAGTACTCAATTTCTGGTTGTTCATATACATTCTTAACTCGAATAATTGTACTATATTCTCTAGAACTTAAAATTAAATCCTTACCGTTTACAATATCAAGTGTATTTAAGTGAATCCAGTCTAATTCATCTCCACCATACGTATTTTCTTCTGGTTTAACAGCCATTGCCATGGCTTCAGGCATAAGGTCCTTCATATCCACTAATTTAGTTACTGCTCCATCTTTTAAATCAACACGTATAATAACATCTTCGATAGTATCAGTTCCTACCTCATTAGCCAATAATAAAATAGTATTATTAATTTCGTCATATTCAAAATCATGGTGTAGTTCGTAATTTCCAAGATTAATTTTTCTCTCAATCTTTCCTAGACGATTAACGAACGCCAATTTATTAAAATCATATGAATAAACCATTGTATCATCAACAAATAAAATACGGTCTGAACGATAACCCTTAAGTGGTAATTCAGAACGAATAATACCGTCATTATCATAAAGATATATATTTGCATTAAAAGCCTTATCATGTCCTAAAATTGCGAATAAACCTTCAGATATCTCTTGTTTACTATCTCCATCTATTAATTCAAGTTTAGGTTCATTATCCGTTACAAGGCTTCCCATAGTTATTGTAAATGAATATTCATCAATAACTTCACCATCACTATTCATGCTTCTCATAGTAACCGTATTCGTTTGATTAGGTACAAGACCGATGATTTGATACTCATGTGTCTTAGTAGTACCTGTTTCTTCGCCATTATAAGCTGTTCTTGTAAAATCAGCTATTCCTTCTTGATCCACTGAAACTGTATATTCCATACTAGTTGCTTCTTTTGTTGTATAGTATACATTCACAGAGTTTGTATTTGTACCATATGGATTGTAGATAATAAATGGAGCATCAAAAGTTGCTTTTTTTGCTTCCTTAGCTATCTTCTTCTCAATTGTATTCTGTAAATCAGTATTCCACATGGACACATCTTTCTTATTATCAACTACTTGAATCTGGTCACCCATAGATTCCTCTGTTTTAATTGAAGTATAATAATTCAGATAAATCTTGTCCTTTAGACTATCATTTGTAACTAGTAGAATTCCAGCTATTAGTAACAAACCAATAACTCCAATAAGAAAATAATATTTTTTCTTCATATTTCAACCTCTCTTCAAACATTTATCATTAATCATCTTTTTTATAATATACAATCAATGTGAAAAATAAGTGAAATAACTCGACAAAATTATTGTCATAAATGAAATAATATACATTGTGCACTTCTATTTCGCTTAAATACGCTTATAAATCGGCATTGGATAATTTCAGAAAATGCATTGCTAAAGTAAATAGTCAGGAGTATTTCAATAAATACGCTTATAGTGGTATTAATAATAAGTAGATAAATATGACTACATAATATCATACTTATCTACTTATTCTATACCTATTAAACTTGTTTTATAAATATATATTCTTGTTCAGAACTGGTTTCATTACAATAAGCGAAACCATCTAAATTGAACTTACGAAGTCCTTCTTTTTCTTCAATTCGATTCTTTATTATATATTGAACCATTAGCCCCCGTGCTTTTTTTGAAGCTGTAGATTCTACTTTTAGCTTGTCCCCCTTCTTAACTTTGAAGGTACAAGTTACGAAATCTACTTCTTTATGCTTCATAAAATTAGCTATAACTTTACTATATTCTAATGAAGCCAAGTTCACATATACTTGATGCCTACTTTCTGCGTTTTGTAAGTATTCTATTATTGGTTCCTCCCAAAATTCATACAGATTCTTGGCTTTTTCTATAGGCAATTTTAATTGCATCTCCAAACGATATGGGTAAATACTTGTATTTGGTTTCAATATTCCATATAAGCCACTAAGTATTCTAACATGATCATTTGCATAAATCATATCATCATTCGTAAATAATTCCGTAGCCATTGCTTTATATTGAATCCCATCATACGTATATAAGGCAGGCGAACCAGCAGCATCAAACTGAATATTATTATGATTTTCATAAGTTTTAGTAGCAATTTTTTCATTTACCTTCATAATAGACTGAATGTTTGATACTGATAATTCTTTCAATACATTTAATACCTTCCTATTATATAGTTCAAACAGTGGCTTTTCACATTCAACTGCTTCCATCTTATTGATTTTCATTGTTTTAGCTGGTGATATAAATACTAACATATACTTATTCCATATCCTTTAACATCTCAGTAGCGTTCATATCAGGTTTAACTTTTTCGTACACTTTCTCAATAATTCCATTTTCATCAATCAGATATGACGAACGTACAACACCCATGCTCACTTTTCCGTACATCTTCTTCTCTTTCCAAACATCATATGCTTGAATCGCAATTAACTCTGGATCAGATAAAAGTGTAAATGTTAATCCTTGCTTTGTACTAAAATTCTTATGACTCTTAACACTATCCTTACTAATTCCAATCACTTTAACATCTTTATCTATAAAATCATTTAATGAACTTTGATATGCGCAAGCTTGCTTTGTACAACCAGGGGTACTATCTTTTGGATAAAAGTATAATGCTACTTTTTGCCCTCTAAAATCACTTAGTGATACTTTATTTCCATCTTGATCTAATAATGTAAAATCTGGCGCTTTTGTTCCTACTTCTAACATATTGTCCTCCTTCTTTCATTCCGATTCTGTTTCATTATATCCTTAATAATTCTTTCATACTCATTTATATTATTATCAATCTGAGCTAAATTTACAAGAGTTTTTTTACTTAGGTTTAATGTATTTATTGGACTTCAGTACCAAAAAAAAGCAGGAGTACTGATTTATTCAATACTTCCACTTTTTAACTAATGAGACATCGGGGATTCGAACCCCGGACAACTTGATTAAAAGTCAAGTGCTC